>Ga0210410_10000334_pt1 | contig 57219 bp, 51 predicted proteins | sample IncBWC4MmetaG_FD_161058 | JGI IMG/M metagenome (GOLD analysis project Ga0210410, IMG submission 161058) | Forest soil microbial communities from Barre Woods Harvard Forest LTER site, Petersham, Massachusetts, United States - Inc-BW-C-4-M | ecosystem: Environmental > Terrestrial > Soil >...
CGAGACCGATAAATCCTACCTTCGCCATTCCTGTTTGCCTCCGAATTCCTGCGAACGGAAAAATTCTAGTGTGACAAGTGCTTGCCCGGAGCCGGTTTGCTGGTCGGCGCACTCCCGTCGTCGCGCACTTGTTCAAGATGAGCTTTCATGGCGTCGCGAGCCTTAACCGGATCGCGACGCTCAATGGCGTCGAGAATTTTCTTGTGATGAACCTGCCCGCGCTCCGGCCCCCCCGACACTCTGAAGATACGCAGGCGCTGCTCGCGCAGAAGTCCCACGATCGAATCGATTAACGACAGAATCAACGGATTCGCCGCGCCTTCGGCCAGCGCAAGGTGAAAGTCGAGATCGGCTTCGATATACGCGTCCGGGTCCTGGCCGGCGGCGTCCATAACCACGACCGCTTCGCGCATAGTGGCGATTTCCGATTCCTGACAGCGCAGGGCCGCCAGAGCGGCGATTTCGGGTTCAAGGATGGCGCGCACTTCCGCCAGATGCGTCGATCCCTCGGGTTGACCGATCTTCACCATCAGATCGAGCGACTGGCGTACGGCCTGCGTGGTTCCGTCGGTAATGAACGTGCCGCGTCCGGAATAGGCCTCGACCAAGCCTTTTTCCCGAAGAGCCTTTACTGCCTCGCGAACGGCCGTACGGCTTACTCCGAAACGTTGGGCGAGTTCGCGCTCGGCGGGAAGCTGATCGCCAGCCTTCAGAGCGCCCTTCAAAATCGAATCTTCTATTTGCTGAACGATTTGCTCGTAGAGCCGCGACGTCCGAACTAATTTGTACACAGGGCTGCCCCCCGCACCGAGTGGAGCAAAGCCAGCCGAGAGGCCGACTATGGTCCGACTACTATACCGCACATCCAGCGGGGTTTGGCGCGATTCTTGAAGGCACAATGCCATTTTGGTTTAAGGTATGATGGTATTACCATTTGCCATCTTATCCGACAAAGCGGCCTTTCGCAAGTCTAAAGCGCCAATGGTTCCTGGATTTAACTTAAGGTGCTTATATAGGGACTTTCGCCGCCAAAGGGAGTACAGTACGCTCCTACGGACCTATTCAAGAAGTGAATTTGCTTGACACTGTTTTATCGATAATGGTATGGCTGTCGGACCAGAATATACGGAGGAGTTTCTTATGCTATCCCCCACGGTCGGCTCGGTTTCATCCCGAGAAAGCCGAGTGACTGCAGGTTGCCGTCCACTGTTCGGCCTTCTCGCTCTACTTCTGCTCACCCTCCCGGTTCTGGCACAGTCCACAGCGGGACGCATCCTGGGGACCGTCTCGGATCCCAGCGGTGCCGCAGTCGCAGGAGCCACCGTCGTGGTGACCGACACGCAGCGCGGCCTCACGCGAACGCTAACAACCGACCAAGCGGGCGAATACACCGCTCCCGATCTCCAGCCCGGCACCTACAGCGTCCAGGTCGAGGCTAAAGGCTTCAAGAAAGTCGAGCGTCCCAATGTGCAGATTGAAGTGGCCAGCGACGTCCGCGCCGACTTCGCGTTGCCTGCGGGACAGGTCAACGAAGTGGTGACCATCACGGAAGATATACCCCTTCTTAACACGACATCGGCCACGCTCGGTGGAACCCTCAGCAACCAGGAAATCAATGACCTGCCGCTGAACGGCCGCAACTACGAGAACCTGCTGCAACTTCGCCCCGGCGTCATGCGCTACCCCGGCGGCGGATTCTCCACCACTAGCAGCAACGGCCTGCGCGCCGAAGACAATTCTTATTTCATCGAAGGCCTGTTCAACAGCGAGCCTTACTCGGGACAAGCGATCATCAACGGTGCGGGAATCGCCGGCGATTCGGCCACCATCCTGCCGATTGACTCGATCCAGGAGTTCAATCTGCAACAGAACCCTCCGGCTGAATATGGTTGGAAGCCGGGATCGGTGGTGAATGTCGGCCTGAAGTCGGGCACCAACAGGATTCACGGCACGGCATTCGGCTTCTTCCGTAACGGCGCGCTCGACGGGAGGAACTACTTCAATACCGACCCGAATCCGAAATTAGAGCGCTCACTGCAGCAATTCGGCGGCAGCGTCGGTGGCGCCTTGATCAAGGACAAAGCGTTCTTCTTCGGAGCGTACGAAGGGCAACGCTACAATGTGGGCAACTCGTTCGGCGGCATCACCAGTCCGTCGATGGTCGGAATGCCGGCCAATGGCACATGCGCGTCGATCACCGGCGACTGCGCCGACAGTATTCCGAACGCGATCGCCGACCTGCAAGCCAATCATGTTGCGGTCGACGCAGCCAGCCTTAACATTGCGGGATGCACGGTTTCAGGGAGCACGGTCACCTGCAACGGCTCCGGATTTCCCCTCAACAATAATCCGAGTATCAGTATCCCCAACGGATTTAACAACAACGTCCACGTCAACAATGTCGTCACGAAGGTGGACTACCGGCTCAACGATCGCCACAGCCTTAGCGGTATGTACTTCTTCGGCAACAATACAGGCACGGTCGAAGACTTTCCAGAGCTGCAAAAAAAGTGGCTCTCGAACATTCATACGCGGGCGCAAGTGGTCGGCGGAAGCTGGATATGGACCCCGGGCACGCGCTGGGTGAATGAAGCGCGCTTCGGCTATAACAGGCTGTATCAGCCGACTCTGCCGGGCGATCTGAATACCCCCGCTTCGTCGTACGGTCTGAACACGGGCGTAAGCGGATCCCTTGACGGCGGTCTGCCGCGCATCGGCTTTGGCGGATACTTCTTCCCCGGACTCGGTGGCTTCAAGTGGCCGAAGTTTCAAGGCCCTGACTCGATCGCGCAATTCGTCGATCATATTTCCTATACTGCGGGCAAACATGCGCTGAAGTTCGGTGCTGACCTGCATCGCAACGACGTGAAGAATGCCGCGTACGGCAATGCTCGCGGCAGCATCACCTTCCTGGGCGGCGACGCGATCGCCACCAGCACTTTCAACTCCACGCCGCTCGAGGATTTCTTCGCGGGCTTACCGTTCAAGTCTTCGGTGGAAGTGGGCAATCCGACGCTGCAACTGCACAATTGGGCCTATGGGGCGTTTTTTCAGGATGATTACCGGGCCACCAAGAACTTGACCTTGAACTTTGGGGCTCGCTACGAGTTCAGCACCGTTCCTCAGGAAGCTCACAACCTGCTCGGCAACTTCGACCAGAACGTCGGCCTCGTGCAGGTAGGCCATGGCATCGGCAGTTTGTATAACTCGGACGGCAAGAACTTTGGCCCGCGCGCCGGTTTTGCCTGGGACATCGGTGGCAAAGGCAGCACCGTGCTGCGCGGCGGCGGGGGGCTGATCTACGAAACCGTAAACTGGCAGTCGTTCATCGCCTTCAACAACGCCTTCGGGCCGGGTAGCGTGCCCACGGGCGCGCCCATCGATGCGGCCGGCGACACTTCTGGCGGCACAATCACAACCGGAAATGTCACCATCAAGAATTTCCTGACCAACCTTCCGTGGGATACGGCGGGGTCGCCTCTTTACGGAAGCAGCGCCATCAACTGCTTCAACAGTCCCTGCCCCATCATGACCGTGGATCGCAACCTTACGACGCCATACGTCTGGAACTGGACCTTGAACCTGCAGCACGCTTTTACTCCGAATCTTTCCGTCGAAGCGGCGTACGTAGGCAATCATGGTTCGAATCTGACGGGGATTCGAGACATCAATCAGCCGCCGGTAGGGTCGGGCTGGCCTGCAGCAAACATCGTCGAGTGCACCACGCACCTGACTGCGAGCGGAAATTACAACAACGTCGGAAACTCCGCCGATCCAAACTGCCAGGTCGCAGGGGAAAGCGGACCCTATGCGACCAAGTTTCCCTACCTGGCCAACATCTTCCAGATGGCGAACGTCTATAAATCGAATTACAACGGACTGCAAGTCACGTTGAACGCACGAAACTATCACGGACTGAGCATGGTCGCGGGCTACACCTATGGTCACGCTTCCGATGACGTGGGCGCCAACTGGGATTTCGGTTACGGCTCCGGCCTGCCGCAGAATGCCTCCAATGTCGGCAAAGAATATGCCAACAGCGACTTCGACATTCGGCATCGGCTCACGCTCTCGCTGACTTATGCGATTCCCGGGCGCAAAGGTTTCGCGCAGATGCGCGAAGGCTGGGAGATCAATACCATCACGACGCTCGAAAGCCCGCAGTACTGGGGGCCGATCGATGAAGGAACTGACGCGGCCGGCGTTGGTCCGTTGCCCGTAAGTCCTCCCGCGAATACGCCGATTCGCTGGAGCTTCTACGGCAATCCATCCGATTTCAAATCGAAGGGTGGCGTCGGAATTCCTTACTTCGGCGGCAACGATAGCCCGACGAATCCCAGCGCCAACACGGCCTGCAACAGCAAGGCACTGGCTCTGGACGGCGGCAGCCCCGGCGCGGCCACGGAATCGCTGGCCTTTTATGGTTGCTATGCGCAGGGCAGTTCGATCATGCTGCCTCCGCCGCTCGGCCAATTCGGAAACATGGGACGCAACATGTTCCAGGACTCCGGCTTCCGTAACTTCGATTTCTCGCTCGCCAAGAACTTCCATTTTGGAGAGGCGATGCGCCTTCAGTTCCGCGCCGAGTTCTTCAACATCTTCAATCATCCGAACTTCGCGAATCCTTATGGCGGTCAAAACGGTTTCGGCCTGAACGATCCTTCCGTGCGCCCGTTCGGCTGCGGTTGCGCCACGCCGGACGTAGCGGCTGCCAACCCGGCGGTAGGCTCGGGGGGACCGCGCTCCATTCAACTCGGAGCAAAGTTTATTTTCTAACCAGAAGCATTGTCATTCGAAGCATCGTTCATTCGAAACATCGCTTCACCATCAGGGCCGGACTGATTCCGTCCGGCCTTTTCTTCGACTTCGCTCAACAGCGAGTTACAAAAAGGGGCCACGAAATCATGCAGCGTCGAATTCAATTGTTATCGCTATTGTTAGCGGTCATCGCAGTCGTGTCGGCAGTCTCGCAGGCAGTTGCGCAAAAAGAGGAGCGCCGCGAGCGCACCATCGAGGAGATCAAGGTCGAGGCCGTGCGTCGCGCCGAAGTCGGACAATATCCGTTGATCGGGCTCGATCCCGCCGACGTGAAAGCAGCCTTTGAGAACATTCACACCAGCGATAAGGACGAATGGGCTGCAGGATTTATGAAAGTGGCCGATAAGTATTTCACCGAAGCCAAGTCGCTGGAGCAGAGCGATCCGAAGAAAGCCGACGCCGACTACATCCGGGCGTGGCGCGTCTATTCTTTCGGGCGCTGGCCATTTCCCGCGTCGCCGGGGAAGCAGCGCTCGTACGAGAAAGCGCTCGAGTCATTTCTCGCGCACGCGAAATTCTTCGATCCGCCGCTCGAAGTAGTGAAGATTCCCTTCGAAGGCAAAGAAATCACCGGCTACCTGCGCCTACCGAAGAACGCCAAGGGCCCGGTACCGCTGGTGATTGCGGTGAACGGACTCGACAGCCGCAAGGAAGACTTGACGGAAAGTTTCGGAGCGATTCTGCCTTTCGGCATCGGCTATCTGGCAGTGGACGGGCCGGGCACGGGGCAGAATCCCATCAAGGTCAGTGAGACCGCGGACCGCATGTTATCGAAGGTGATTGACTACGCGCAGTCGCGGCCCGAGGTCGATAAGAACCGAATTGCGATGCACGGCGTAAGTTGGGGTGCGTATTGGGCGACGAAGATGGCGATCGTGGAACGCGCCCGCCTGCGCGGATGCAGCGCCCAGTCGCCGCCTGTCGACCAGTTCTTCCAGAAAGACTGGATTGTGAACCATATGCTGGGCAACCGCGAATATCTTTTCGATCAGGTGCCGGCGCTGATGAACGTTTATGAAGGCGTCCACACGCTCGACGAGATGATCGCGTTCTCGCCCAAGATATCGCTCGTGCAACAGGGGCTGCTCGGCAAGCCGACGGCGCCCATGCTAATCCTGCAGGGCGTGCTCGACACGCAGGTTCCGGTCGAAGACGACTACCTGCTGCTGAGCAAGGGCGACGTGCCGAAAGACGCGTGGATCAATCCCCGCGGCGGACATCTCGGCCGTCAGGTGGGCGTGTGGCCCGATTCCAGGATATTCAAGGAAGTAATCATTCCCTGGCTGGTGAAAGTACTGCAAGCACCCGCGGACTAAGAACGCTCACGGAGGGGCGGACGCCCTCGTCCGTCCCGGCGTTCGTGCTCTCAGGCTTCGTACTTAAGGAATTGAACATACAAGATGCCGACCCCACCTCTACAATCCGATTCCACCACCTCGACTCCGAGCCCCAAGCGCTTTTACTCCTCATTGTGGGTGCAGGTCAGCGTCGCAATCGTGATCGCAGTCTTGTTCGGCTATCTCAGCCCGGAGCGGGCGGCGGCGATGAAACCCCTGGGCGACGCTTTCATCCGCCTGATCACGATGATCATCACGCTCATTATTTTCTGTACCGTGGTGACCGGAATCGCCGGCATGAGCGACTTACGGAAAGTGGGGCGCGTAGGCGGCAAAGCTCTGCTCTACTTTGAAATTGTTTCTACACTTGCGCTCGCCGTCGGATTTCTAGTCGGCAACCTCGTGCACCCCGGCAGTGGATTCAACGTGGACGCGTCGAAGCTCGACACTCATGCGGTCTCAGAATACGCCGGACAGGCCAAGGCGCAAACGACCGGCGATTTTCTGATGCACATTATCCCGACCACGGTGGTGGACGCATTCGCCAAGGGTGACATTCTGGAAGTGGTCTTCGTGTCGGTGCTGTTCGGCTTGGCCATGTCGCTGGCTGGTCCACAGGCCAAGCCGCTGCTCACGCTGCTGGAATCGCTGAGCAAGGTCGTGTTTCGCGTGGTAGGCATCGTGATGCGGTTCGCGCCAATCGGCGCCTTCGGCGCGATGGCGTTTACCATCGGCAAGTACGGCCTAGCGTCGCTGGGCCCGCTGCTGCGTCTGATCGCTTCGTTTTATGTGACTTCGATTCTGTTCGTGTTCATCGTCTTCGGTGGCATCGCCTGGGTCGCGGGATTCAGCCTGGTGAAATTTCTTCTTCGCATCCGGGAAGAAATTCTGCTGGTGTTGGCCACCAGTTCGTCGGAGACCGCCCTTCCCACACTGATGGAAAAACTCGAAGCGATGGGGTGCTCGCGCTCCCTGGTCGGTCTGGTCGTGCCCACCGGCTACACCTTCAACACCGACGGCAGCAGCCTCTACATGACCCTGGCCGCGCTGTTTGTAGCGCAAGCTACGAACACCCACCTCACGCTGCTACAGCAATTGACGATTTTCTCGGTGGCCATTCTAACCTCGAAGGGCGCGAGCGGCGTGCAGGGCGCGGCCTTCATCGCGCTGGTAGGAACGCTAAGCGTGATCCCGTCGATTCCAGTAGCCGGGATGGCGCTCATCCTCGGCATCGACCGCTTCATGAGCATGTTCCGCGCCCTGGTCAACATGATCGGCAACGGCGTAGCCACGCTGGTGGTGGCGCGCTGGGAGAACGAGTTGGATCGCGCCACTCTGCAAAGGAATCTGGCGTGAAGGGCGTTTCCATCAGCACGCCACAACGGCCGAGAGTGCCTTTATGATGAAAACAGGTTGAGGAGCCGCGCTATGCCAGAAAAAACTGCCCTAGTTACCGGAGCCAACGGAGGCCTCGGAATCCACGTCACCAAAGCCTTGCTGGACGCCGGTTTCACCGTCGTCGGCCTCGCGCCTAAAATTCAGCAGTCGGATTTCGATCATCCCAAGTTCACCGCGCTCGCAGCCTCGCTCGACAGTCTCGAAGCGGCGAAGAAGGCGGTTGACACCGCCCTCGCGCTATTTGGCAAGATCGACGTGCTCGCGCACCTCGTCGGTGGATTCGCTGGCGGCCAGACCGTCGCCGACACCGACGACGCCACTTTTCAGCGCATGTTCGACATGAACTTGAACAGCGCCTTCCACATTCTGCGCGCCGTCATCCCGCGCATGCGCAAAGCGGGGGCGGGACGCATCATCGCTATTGGCAGCCGCGCCGCCGAAGATCCAGGACCGAGCGTGGGAGCTTACAGCGCGTCCAAGGCCGCGTTGGTGTCGTTGATGCGCACCGTCGCGCTGGAAAACAAAGATGCGGGCATCACGGCGAACCTGATTCTTCCCGGAACCATGGACACTCCCATCAACCGCAAAGCCATGCCCAGCGCGGATATCGCCACATGGGTGCAGCCGGCGTCGGTGGCGAGTTTGATCGTATGGCTGGCTAGCGACGCTGGCAAAGACGTGACCGGCGCGGCGATTCCGGTGTATGGCAAAGGCCTGTGACGGGGAGTGTCACTTTCGTAACCCCTTCTACTGCACAATTTTTGTTGCACATTCATACTGCTGAAATATCGTGCGGGTAGCATGGTTTCAGGAGACATTGCCATGGCTTCAGCCCGCGCTGCCAAGTCGCTGCCGTTGCAAGTCGCCGCCGTCTGCTATCGCAAGCGGGGCACGGCGGTTGAGTTTCTCCTGGTCAACACGAACGGCGGGAATAAATGGACTTTCCCCAAGGGATCGACCGACGCTCGCCTCTCGCACAGTCAGGCCGCCGAGCGCGAGGCCGCCGAAGAGGCCGGCGCGTTGGGCACAATCGAGCCTCGCCACTTTCATCTTTACATTCATTCCAAGGGCGTGTTCTGGCAGCCCGGCGGCGTGCAGGAATTTGTCGTGAAGGCCTTCCTGATGGAGATCCATCAGACCCGGCGTCCTGATGAAACCATGCGCCACCCGACTTGGGTGAGCGCGGATGAAGCCAGGCGCAGGCTGGCCAAAGGCCGCGAAGTAAAGTACGCCCACGAACTGCAATCGGTGATCGACCGCGCGCTGGAACGCATACAGTTTCACAGCGCGTTGTGGGGACGCTACCCTGAGAGCGGTCGCGCCGCCGCAGTTTAGCGGCTCGTTCCTTCCATCTCTTCTCCGTTCGATCCCTTGCTGGATAGCTGTCCCATCCTCTGCATCTCATGAGACGATAACTACAGCATCATTTGCAGCCCTATGATTCAGCTTTCCGGCGCCGGAAAAGGTTTCGGCCACAAACTTCTATTTGAGAACGCGGACTGGCTGATCACGCCCCGCGACCGCGTCGGCCTGGTCGGCGCCAACGGCACCGGCAAATCCACGCTGATGAAGATTCTGGGCGGCATGGACACGCTCGACTACGGGGCGTTAACCATCGCCAAGGGAACGTCGGCTGGATACTTGCCGCAGGATGGCCTGTCGCTTTCCGGTCGCAGCGTCTTTGCCGAGTGCATGTCGGTGTTTGACGACCTGCGTGCCATGGAACAGGAACTGGAAACTCTGACGCAGCGCATGTCAGAACTCGACCACACCAGCTCGGAATATACCGCCGTCGCAGACCGCTACCACCGAGTCGAGCACGAGTTCCGCACCCGCGACGGATATTCGATTGAAGCCGAAGTCGGCAGAGTCCTGATGGGGCTGGGCTTTCAGAAGGAAGACTGGCCCCGGCTGACCGACGAGTTTTCGGGCGGATGGCAAATGCGGCTGGCGCTGGCCAAGCTGTTGTTACAGCAGCCGAACCTGCTGCTGCTCGACGAGCCCACAAACCATTTGGATTTGGAGGCACGGAACTGGCTGGAAGAGTATCTGCAGAATTATCCGCACGCGTTTATTTTGATTTCACACGACCGCTATTTTCTGGACGTGACCGTCAACAAGATCGCCGAAATCTGGAATAAGAAAATCTGGTTCTACACCGGAAATTACGACAAGTTTCTGTCCCAAAAAACGCAGCGCAACGAGCAACTGCAAGCCGTGTATAGCAATCAGCGCGACCGCATCGAGCAGCTTGAGGTCTTCATCAACCGCTTCCGCTATCAGGCGACGAAAGCCAAGCAAGTGCAGAGCCGCATCAAAGAGCTGGAGAAGATCGAGCGGATCGAACTCCCGACAGAAGAAAAGGTCATTCACTTTTCCTTCCCGCAACCGCGGCCGAGCGGAAGGATTGTCGCAGAGTTTGAAGGCGTCGCCAAAAGTTATGAAGGAAAGAACGGCGTAGCAAAAGAGGTCTTCCGCGATGTGAGCTTCATGATCGAGCGTGGCGACCGCATTGCTTTGGTCGGCGTGAACGGCGCCGGAAAATCGACGTTAATCAAGCTGCTCGCGGGCACTGAAAGAGTTTCGCGCGGGGAGTACCGCCTCGGCCACAACGTAGAAGCCGATTATTTTGCCCAGGATCAATACAAAGAACTCGACGCCGACGCCCGCATCCTCGATGACCTCGGTGAAGTCTCTCCGCGCTTCACACAGACTGAACTGCGCAGCCTGCTCGGATGCTTTTTGTTCTCCGACGACGAGGTCTTCAAGAAGATTGGAGTACTTTCCGGCGGCGAGCGCGGGCGTTATGCGCTGTTGCGCATGCTGTTGCATCCCGCGAATTTCTTGCTGCTCGACGAACCCACCAATCACCTCGATCTGCGCGCGAAGGACGTTCTTCTCGAAGCTCTAGTAAAGTACACCGGTACCGTCGTGTTCGTTTCGCACGACCGCTACTTCATCGACAAGCTGGCTACGAGGGTCATCGAGATTGGCGGCGGCAAGGTCGAAGTTTTCCCCGGCAACTATGAAGACTATCTCTGGCGCAAACAGGGCGGGCAGCATGTCGCGCCCACGCTAGCCGATGTTCCGGGCGCGAAGTCAACTAACACTGTGAGTGCCCCGCTTCTCGCCGATGTTGCGAGAAGAGGGAAGCAGGACGCAGAAACAACGAACGGGAGCAACGGTTCCGCCGAAGCGTCCAGGAAACGCCTGAATCCCATCAAGCGCAAGCAGATGGAAGAGCGGGTTCACGAACTTGAGGAAAATATCGGACGCGTCGAAACCGCCATCGCAAATTGCGAGGCTTCCTTGCAGAACTACGTGAATGCCGAAGAAAACCAGCGCCAGTCGCAGGAAATGGAAGCGCACAAAGTCCGCCACGCCGCGCTGATTCAGGAGTGGGAAAGCTTAGCGGAAACTCTGCAAGCGGATTAAAGGGTGAGGCTAGCATTCCGACCGTAGCGGGAGTGAAAGCGACGGCGGAGTGGAGGAACCTGCTTTTGGCGCAACCGGAACGGGATTCAACGATCCGCCGCGCAGGGTACAGCATCTTCCGTAATCTAAGCAATTTCTTACCATTGTGCGATAGTCAGCTTGGCCGAGTGGCCAGCACCTGCCGCGGCCTCAATCTCACAGACTCACCGCATCGACGGCGTCAACCAGGGCGCGCCACGCGGGAACCCGAGGAAGGGCACATGCTTCAGTCATCAGAAAACTCTTACAACGGCAAGTTCAACCCACCGGCTCCAAACTCCAACCTAAACATTCCAGTCAAAACCGTAACCGCGCCCGTGGATCAGGCGACCATCGGACGCACGCTCGTGATCAAAGGTGAGATCAGTGGCTCGGAAGCGCTGTATATCGATGGCCGCATCGAGGGCAAGATCAACATGCCCGAGAGCCGCGTCACCATTGGACGCAACGGCAAGGTCGACGCCAGCATCGCAGCCCGCGAAGTCGTAGTCATGGGCAAGGTGACCGGCAACATCGACTGCAGCGACCGTGTGGATATCCGCGCCGAAGGCTCGGTGAGCGGTGACATCTCGACGACACGCATCAGCGTGGAAGATGGGGCATCGCTGAAAGGCGGGATTCAGGTCCGCAGCGAAGGCAAGCAGAACCAGCCGCAGGGACAAGCGCAGAACAAGCCAGCCGAGGCTCCAAAGGCCATGGCTGCCACCGGCAACGCGTAAACACTTTGTCGTCCTGAGGACGGAGTCCTTCGCGAAGGCGAAGGACTCCCGACGAAGGATCTCTGCATTTGTTTTTCTCGCCTGTATTTCACAACATAAAACTCGAGTTACATAGATCCCTTCGACAGGCTCAGGGCAGGCTCTTCGCTAGCTTAGGTCCGGCTAAGTCGGACCTAAGACTGCGTTCAGGATGACAGCGGACTTGTAGGCGGGCAACTTACTTAGGAGCAGTAGGTTTGAAATCCAGCGCCGCGGAATTCATGCAGTAACGCAGCCCTGTCGGCGCGGGACCATCCTCAAACACGTGCCCCAGGTGCGCGTCGCAAGTAGCACAGCGAACTTCCGTGCGCACCATCCCGAACTTTGTGTCCTTGTGCTCGACCACTCCGCCACCGTCGGCGGGCTTCGTAAAGCTGGGCCAGCCCGTACCGGAATTAAATTTCGTCTGGGAGTCGAACAGCTGAGCGCCGCAGACCACGCAGCGGTACATCCCCGCATCTTTCGTATTCCAGTACACGCCGGTAAAGGCGCACTCAGTCCCCGCCTCCTGCGTCACGTGATACTGCTCAGGCGTAAGCTTCCGCTTCAGCTCCGCTGCATCCTTCACAATCTTTTCAGCCATAGATGACTCCATTTTCAATGAGCTATTTCGTCTCTGATTGGATGTTGCAGCGCGCTAAAAGTGACAAGTAGAACCACGCCGTCAGCGCCCGCATCTATTCGATTTCGCCTCCCACATTCCGATACTTCCCGCGATAAAACAGCAACGGCTCATTTTCCCTCACCACAACTCGTTCCACTTCCGCGATAAAGATGGTATGGTCCCCAGCGTCCTGCGCCGAATGCAAGCGGCATTCCAAATATGCCAGCGCCCCCTGCAACATCGGCGTGCCCTGCTGCGTGCGGTCAAAGCGGGCGCCGGCCTCGGCTTCAGCTTGCTCGTGTGTGCGCTCGGGCCGCGCATAATATTCTGAGATGGCCCGCTGATCTTCGCTCAGCACGTTAATTCCGAAACGCTTCTTGGCGTGCATGTGGGCGTGGGTGCGCGTGGTGTGATCCACGCAGACCAGCACCAGCATGGGATCGAGCGACACCGATGCGAACGCATTTGCAGTCATGCCGTGGACTTCACCCTCCAGGTCAACGGTAATAATGGTCACACCCGTGGCGAAGCATCCCATGGCGCGCCGGAATTCGGTTGAGCTCAGGGCCATATCAACCGCCTACATTACCACGCCGCGCGACGCTGAACACGTTGCCAGCGGCAGTCACCGCTGATGTATGATTCGATGAATCGCAGCCACCCTCGGAAGTAAAAAGTGATTTCGACGACAATCTCGACCGCGAACCCGGCGACTCGTGCCGAATGCGCCACTGCGCTCGCAGGTGTCCACCTTGGCGTGCCGATAACGCGCGACGCCGCCCTTCGCTTGATCGGTTGCTCTGACGAATACCTGCCGCACCTTCTCGCCGCCGCCAGCGCTGCCCGGGACCGCTTCAAGCCCGGCATCATCACGTATTCGCGCAAAGTGTTTCTGCCACTCACCAATCTCTGCCGCGACTATTGCGGATATTGCACCTTCCGCCGCGATCCCGGCGATCCGGGCGCACACACAATGACACCAGATGAAGTTCTTGCGGTCGCCCGCGCCGGAGAACAACTAGGCTGTACCGAAGCCTTATTCAGCCTGGGCGACAAGCCGGAATTGCTCTTTCCGGAGATGCGGGAGACTCTGCGCCATCTCGGCTACAAGTCTACGTTGCACTATCTTGAGGCCATGTGCGAACTGGTGCTGCGCGAGACCAGCCTGCTGCCGCATCCGAATCCTGGCCTCCTGAGCGCCGAGTGGATCGCGCGTCTGGCGGCGGTTTCGCCAAGCATGGGACTGATGCTGGAGAGCACCAACGTTGCGCTGCTTGCCCCAGGAGCGGCCCACGACAACGCTCCCGACAAAGTTCCAGCGAAGCGTCTGCGCACGATCGAAGAAGCCAGCAAGCAAAATGTTCCCTTCACCACAGGCCTGCTGATTGGCATCGGCGAGTCACTCGAAGATCGCGTTGACACTCTGCTTGCGATTCGTGAACTGCACCAGCGCTACGGTCACATTCAGGAAGTGATCGTGCAGAATTTCCGAGTGAAGCCTGCCATTCCCATGGCGGGATGGCCGGAACCAACGCGCAACGAAATGATGCGCACCGTCGCAGTCGCCCGATTGTTAATGCCGGACGTAAACATTCAAGCCCCGCCAAATCTTTCCGCTCCTTACTATGACGACCTCCTCGACGCCGGCATTAACGACTGGGGCGGAGTTTCGCCGCTGACGCCTGACTTCATCAATCCGGAAAAACCGTGGCCGCACCTGGAGCAGCTTCGCCTTCGCACCGAAGCCAAAGGATTTAGGCTGAAGCAACGCCTCCCGGTTTATCCCGAATTTCTGGCGCAAATGTCTGCGAAGCCCGGCCTATTGGCTGAGCGATTACAAGCGTCCGCCGACGATCAAGGCTTCGCGCGGAGCGCCGCATGATTTGCGTTCTCAGCGGCGGCACAGGTGGCGCAAAATTCGTGGACGGACTGCGCCAAGCCATGCCCGAAGAGGACATTACAGTCGTGGTCAATACCGGCGACGACCTGATGTGGTGGGGTCTCTACGTTTCTCCCGACATCGATTCGATCGTCTACGCTCTCTCTGGCCTGCTGAGCAGCGAGCGCGGATGGGGCGTGAGCGGCGACACGTTTCTTTGCCTTCAAACCATGGCGCAACTCGGCGAACCGGCATGGTTTCACGCCGGGGATCGCGACCTGGCAATGCACTTGCTACGGTCGCGTTTGTTAGCCGATGACAAAACCTTAGCGGAAGTCACCGCGACCATCTGCGGCAAGCTGGGAGTCAAGGCGCACGTTCTACCGATGACCAATTCGCGGGTTGAAACTCGCGTCGATACGCCGGTTGGCGAGTTGAGCTTTGAAGAATATTTTGTGCAGCGCTGGTTTCAAGATCCGGTGAAGTCGGTGCGGTTTGCTGGCGCTTCCGACGCCGAACCGGCTCCGGGAGTGGTTGATTCGATCGTCTCCGCCGATGCGGTGGTGATTGCACCGAGCAATCCTGTGACCAGCATCGGTCCGATCCTGGCCGTGCCCGGCATTCGCGAAGCGTTAGTGCGGGCTCGCGGAAAAATTGGTGCCGTCAGTCCAATTGTCGGCGGTTCGGCGGTGGCGGGTCCCGCGGGAATTCTGATGGCCTCACAGGGTCTACCCTGCTCGATCGCGGGCGTAGCGCGGGCCTACGAAGATTTTCTCGACGTTCTCATCTGCGACACTCAGGATGCTGAGGCCGCAGAATCTCTCCGCAAGAATGGACTCGGCGTCCATTGCACTCAGACGCTTATGCGCACCGCGCAAGACAAAGCCGCGCTGGGCCGCGAGGTATTGTCGGCACTCAACGCGGCAGGCGGTTCACACTCACCGTCTTCGCAACTGGCCAGTGTCGGTCAGGAGGATGAACTGTGATCCTCATCCCGGTTAAGAATCTGGGCTCGGCCAAGCAGCGCCTGGCTTCAGTACTCGATCAACCCGCGCGCACCGAATTGGCGCAGGCGATGTTGCACGACGTTTTTGACGCGGTACATGGTTACGCGAAACGCCCTCCGGTTGTGGTCGTCACTAGCGATCGGTTCGGCGTAACCCTTGCGGACAAATACGAATTCGAGATTATTCCTGACCACATCAATCCTGGGGAGACCGGTGCGATCGAGATGGCCACACAAATGTGCGTCGAGCGAGGGTGCGACAGCACACTTGTGATTCCCGCGGACATTCCTCTGATTCAGTCGTGGGAGTTGGAAGAAATCTATAAAAGAGCGCCTGCAGAGGGCAGCGTGCTGGTTCCGGCAGCGGACGGACGCGGTACTAACGCAGCTTTTCGAAACCCCGGTGCTCTTTTCCCGCTGCGTTTTGGAAACGATAGCTTTAAACCTCATCACGCTGCCGCTCTCGCCACGGAAAAACCCTGTGTCGTGCTGAAGTTGCCAGGGATTGCAGTTGACATCGACAACCCGGACGACCTTCGTCAGCTCGCATTGCTCCCCGGCGAGACCCGCTCCCAGCGACTGGCGCGGCGATGGGCTAACCAACAAATGTCATCAACGCGATGAACCGTGAGCGTTACAGCGAGATTCGACTGATTCCCATCGAGGTCGACGGCGAGATCGCAGCGGGCGACTCCATCGCTGACCGGTTGCTCTTGTCGTTGCGGACTCGAAAGCTCGCCATCGAGCCCCGAGACATTCTTGTGGTGAAGCACAAAATTGTTTCCAAGGCTGAAGGTTGCATCGTAGACCTCGCCACAATCGTTCCATCGGCCGATTCGATCGCATGGGCGAAACAATATAAGCTGGATGCGCACGTTGTTGAACTGGCTCTGCGCGAGAGCATATCTGTGATTCGACGCAGGAACGGCGTGTTGATCACGGAAACTCGCCACGGATTTCTCTGCGCCAACAGCGGCGTCGACGTGTCAAACGTCGATGGAGGCAGCCACGCCCTCCTTCTTCCCGAGGATCCGGACGCATCGGCGACGCAGCTTCGGCGCGACGTCAAGAAACGCACGGGCATTGCCATTCCAGTCATCATCACCGACAGTTTTGGCCGCCCCTGGCGCGAGGGGCTAACTGAATTCTGTATCGGCATCGCCGGCATGAAGCCCCTGCGCGACGACCGCGGCCGCCGCGATTCGCACGGATATAAACTGCAAGCCAGTGTGGAAGCGATCGCAGACGAGTTAGCCTGCGCCGCCGGCCTGGTGTGCGGAAAGCTTAATCGCACCCCTGCTTGTATCATCCGCGGATTTCGCTATGAATCGGGACGCGGAAGCGTGGGCGAACTCCTCCGCCCGGCATCGAGAGACCTGTTCCGTTAGACTATGTGGAAGCACGGAGGCGTCTGGTGACTCGCGAACTGTCTATTGCCGAATTGGAAGATTTCCCTTCTCTCGATTGGGCCGACATCGCACCGCGAATGGTGTCGCCGATTCGTGGCGTAGTTGAGCGGGTGATGGAAACGCAGGACGGCGCGAGCCTCTCACTAGGCCAAGCTCTCGCTCTGGCTGACTGCGAGGGCGACGATCTACTCGGGCTTCTGGTTGCGGCGAACATGCTGCGCACCGAGCTTGCGGGTAACATTGTTACTTATGTTGTCAATCGCAATATTAACTTCACCAACATCTGTTTTGTCGGATGCAAGTTCTGCGCCTTCAGCCGTGGTCCGCGCGAGTCGGACACATACTTCTTAACTCCCGAGCAGGTCGGACAAAAGGCCGCGGAAGCCTGGCAACAGGGCGCGACCGAGGTTTGCATACAAGGCGGACTTCCTCACGGTCTGCCCGCCTTCTACTATCGCGATATTCTTCGTGCAGTGAAGACCATAACGCCGCGCATGCACATTCATGCCTTCTCACCCATGGAAATTGTGTATGGCGCGGAACTCACGGGCATGCCCCTCGCCGATTATCTTTCCATGTTGCGGGATAACGGCCTCGGTACTCTGCCCGGGACCGCTGCCGAAATTCTCGACGACGAAATCCGCCACATTCTCTCCGCGAACAAACTCTCCACCGCGCAATGGGTCGAAGTCATTCGTACGGCGCATCGATGCGGCATCCGCACCACTTCCACGATGATGTACGGACATACCGAGACGCCCGCGCACTGGGTGCGCCAAGTGCTCTTGTTGCGCGAGATTCAAGCCGATACCGGCGGATTCACCGAGTTCGTCCCGCTTGGGTTTGTACATCAGAACACGATTCTCTTTCATCAGGGATTGGCGCGTAGTGGCCCCACGCTAGCTGAACATCTCAAAGTGCACGCTCTGGCGCGGTTCTTGCTCGCCGGATCAATCAACAACATTCAGGTTTCTTGGGTGAAGCTCAACCGCAAGCTCTCGCAGCTGTGCCTGCACGCGGGCGCCAACGACTATGGCGGAACTCTGATGGAAGAAAATATTTCGCGCGAAGCCGGCGCCACCGCTGGCCAGTACACGAGCCCCGAAGATTTCCAGGCGATGATTTTGGAGATGGGGCGCATCCCGGCGGAACGCAATACCACCTACAGCCGCATCAGCATCAAGCAATTGCTGCAAGTGTTTACCGCCGAGCAAAGTCTTGAGGCTGAATTCGCGTGAGCGCCGCAGGCGTGCGTCCCATCGCGATTCTGGGCGGGACCGGCCCCGCTGGCCTTGGTCTTGCTCTGCGTTGGGCGCGTGCCGGAGAAACCATCACATTAGGATCGCGTGACGCACAGCGCGCGGAACTGGCTGCGACGGCGATTCAACAAAAAGTTGGAGGCGCCAAAATTTTAGGCATGGAAAACGCCGCTGCCTGCGCCGCTGCCGATATTCTCGTGCTCACAGTTCCCTTCGAAAGTCAGGCAGCACTCCTCAAGCAGCTCAAACCGGCGATCGCTGCAGGAAGCATTCTCGTTGATTGCACCGTGCCTTTGGCCGCGGGCATTGGAGGACGCGCATCGCGCACTATCGGCGTATGGCAAGGATCGGCGGCGCAGCAGGCGGCAGAGTTAGTACCGAAGGGCGTGCGCGTCGTCTCGGCGTTCCACAATGTTTCGGCTGAATTGCTAAACGGCGACGACTCGTTGGATTGCGATGTCATCGTCTGCAGCGACGATCCCGACGCCGCCCAACTGGTTCGCCAGCTCGCGGCAAAGATTGCTGGAGTACGCGCCATCGACGGCGGCAAGCTGGAAAATTCGCGCATCGTCGAACAGATTACCGCTTTGCTAATCGGCCTCAACATTCGACACAAGGGCCACGCCGGAATCCGCATCACAGGCCTGCCTCCCGGGGCTTACCGCTAAAATAGAACTATCCAGATCCATTCGCAGAGGTCACATCGATGTGCAGAAATATCAAAATCCTTTTCAACTTCGACCCGCCGGTCACTGACGACGAAATTCGCGTAGCCTCGCTTCAGTTCGTGAGAAAGATCAGTGGCTTCAATAAGCCGTCCAAGGCCAACGAAGCCGCGTTTGACGCTGCAGTAAATGAAGTCGCCACTGCGTCGTCGCGGCTGTTGCGCTCGCTCGAAACGGTTGCTCCGCCGAAGAATCGTGAGGAAGAGGCCGCGAAGGCCAAGGCCCGTGCCCTGGAACGGTTCGGCACCTAAGGTGTGGTTTGCACCTTTCGCTGCTTTAAGCTGACCAACGAACCGAATCGAACAATTACCCTTCCAATTGGCTGCAATGTCTGCCAAAATGCCGGGCTATGTTCAAGCTTCGTCTTTGTCTACTTTGGCTGTTCGTCGCGGCTGCCCTTCCCTCCTGGGCACTTCCAGCTTCTTCGCTGACGTTGCGCTATTCCATCGTATCGAACGGCACAACCGTGGGAAGCGAGGTCGACACTTACACCGCCGGCGGGAACGTCGACAGCGCCTACGAATTTAACGATCGTGGACGCGGGCCAAAGATTACTGCGCACTACGTGCTGGCTCCGGACAGCATGCCGCTTCTGGCAAACATCACTGGAGTGGACTATTTGAAAGCGCCGGTGGACGAGCGCTTCTCCGTCGACAACGGACAGGCACACTGGAAAAGTTCGGCTGAAAACGGACATGCCACGGCATCGGGATTTTACGTCAGCATCAATGGGCCTTCGGCAGAAATCGCGTTTCTAGTTCAATCCTTGTCGAAGGCGAAAGATGGGAGCGTGCGGCTTTTCCCGGCGGGAGAAGCGCGCCTCGAACGTCTGCAAGATGCTGGGATCGAGAGCCATGGACAGAGACTGCACGTCACGGAATACGCCATTACGGGGCTCTCTTTCACCCCGGTCACGGTTTGGGTGGACGACGAGGGCCATTTCTTCGGCACCCCCGGCAAGTGGGGCGCCTGCCTGCGCGAAGGCTGGGAAGATACCAATCAGAAGCTTTACGACTTGCAGTTGAAGGCAGAAGGGGCGTGGCTTGAGCATCTGGCGCATGACCTCGCGCAGCATCCGACTCAGGCGGTCGCGATCGAGCATGTGCGGCTATTCGATTCCGAGCGGGCCGCGGTGCTGGAGGATCAGACCGTTGTCGTAGAGGGTGATCGCATCGCGAGCGTGGGCGCAGCCGCATCGGCGGCGGTTCCCGCGAATGCGCAGCATATCGACGGCCGGGGGAAAACGCTTCTTCCGGGCCTATTCGATATGCACGTGCACGTGCAAGCCCTCGACGGAATGCTGCACATTGCCAGCGGAGTTACGAGCGCTCGCGACATGGGGAACGATATCGATGAAATTCATCGCGTGCAGGGCCAATGGGATTCGGGTACGGCCATCGGGCCGCATCTTTGGAAGGCAGGGTTTATCGATGGACCGGGCCCATATCAGGCGCCCACCGGCTTGTACGCGCAGACCCTTGAGGAAGCACAAGCCGATGTAACTCGCTACGCCGATCTCGGCTATGTGCAAATCAAGCTTTACAGCTCATTGAAGCCAGAGCTCGTTCCCGGCATCGTGAAGGCCGCGCACGCCCGCGGTTTACGAGTGAGCGGCCACGTTCCCAACGGCATGATCGCAAGCCAGTTCGTCGAGGACGGAGCCGATGAACTGCAGCACATCAACTTTATTTTCCTGAATTTTCTGGCCGACAAAGTGAAAGATACACGCACACCGGAGCGGTTTACCGCGGTAGGGGAGAATGCGGCAAAGCTCGATCTGCAATCTCAACCGGTGAACGATTTCATTCACCTGCTTCTGCAGCATCACACTACGGTGGATGTGACCATGGCCACCTTTGAGGGCATGTTTACCGGGCGTCCGGGCCAAGTTTCGCCCGACTTCGAACCCGTGCTCGATCGTCTGCCCGCCCAGGTTCAGCGCGCTGCGTACACCGGAGGACTGCCGGTGGATCTATCCAACGATCAACTTTACAAGGACTCTTACAAGGCAATGCTGCGCATGACTAAACGCATGTACGACGCGGGCGTCCCGATTCTCGCGGGCACTGACGCGACTCCAGGCATCATGTTGCATCGGGAACTCGAGTTGGAAGTCGAGGCCGGCATTCCTCCAGCAAAGGCCTTGCAGATTGCGACGCTCAACGCCGCGAAGTTGCTAAAGCAGGATGGAGAACGCGGATCCATTGCGGCGGGAAAGAAAGCAGATTTGCTGCTGGTGGAAGGAGATCCGTCGGAGAATATTTCCGACATCCGCCGCTGCCGCACCGTCATGAAAGACGGCGTGGTGTTCGACAGCGCCGCGGTGTACCAGGCGGTCGGGATCAAGGCCGCCAAATAGAGAATTGTCCCAAATGCCTCTCTAAGCAAAAGTCCGTGCGCTAGTCTTCCACCACCCGCGCAGTCATTTCCTCCACGGGTTCGCCGCCGGCCATCGATTGCGCGATGATCAGTTCGCGGGCTTCGACGCGAATCTTCGGGAGTTGGCGCTCGAACCACAACGCGCCGGCCACCGATGCTAGCCCCCCAATCGCAACCGTTAGCGGAGCTCCGAGGCGATCGGCCAAGGCGCCGCCCAGCAATGCTCCGATCGGCGCCATGCCCATGAACATCATGGAATAGACCGCCATCATGCGCCCGCGCAGAACGTCCGGCACCATCACCTGAATCAGCGTATTCGATGATGACATTTGCAGCATGATGAAATACCCGACTGGAAGCAGCAGGAAAACCGAAAGCCAGAATGAGGTAGAGAAGGCGAATAGAATCAGGCTCACGCCGAAGCCGGCACAGCAGACCGCGACCCAGCGGCCCAGGCCTTTCACTCCGGAGCGCATGGCGAGGGTCAGCGCGCCCAATAATGCTCCCACACCACTCGATCCCATCAAGATGCCCAGGCGGACGGCGCCGAGATCGTGCGACCCGATCAGGGATGCGAGTTCCTGGCCGCCGCGATGCAGGATGCGATCGGCGAAGATGGGCATGAGCACCGAGTAGGGCATGCCGACGGCGCTGACCAGTCCTAGCAAAATGCACAGCGACCGGATGGGCGCGGTGCGACGCACGAAGTTGAAGCCTTCGATGATGTGTTGCAGGGGCGGCGTCTTTGAAGAGACGCGCGCGGGGGCGTGCACGTTCATCATCAGCAAGCCAATGATAACGGCGATATAGCTGACCGCATTGGCAAAGAAGCACCAGCCCTCGCCGATCCTCGCCACCAAAATTCCCGCGACCGCCGGCCCGATCACGCGTGCGCCATTGAACATCGACGAATTCAGCGCGATGGCGTTCATCAGATCTTCCTTGCCGACCATATCGACGAGAAACGATTGGCGTCCGGGAAGATCGAAGGCATTGACCACGCCCAGCAGCGCTGCCAACACGAATACATGCCATACCTGAATTTTGTGACTGAGAGTGAGTGCCGCGAGGATGAAAGCCAGAATCATCGAGGCAGTCTGGGTTGCGATCACCACTCGCTGGCGATTCGCGCGATCCGCAACGATTCCTCCGATGGGTGCAACCAGAAATACCGGGATCTGGCTGGAGAATCCGACCGCCCCCAGCAGCAAGCCCGAACCCGTCAACCGGTAGACGAGCCATGATTGGGCCACTGTCTGCATCCAGGTGCCGATTAGAGAGATCAGTTGCCCGCTGAAAAAAAGCTGGAAGTTGCGATGGCGCAACGCCCGTCCGGCGATCTGCCAACGCGACCTGCTTACGCTGGTCAATGACATGTCACCGGCGGATGTATTTTCTTGAATTTGATTCTTAAGGTCGGGCACGCTCTTCTTTCTTGGATGACTTCAGGCGATGCTGAGAACCAGTATATTGGTCGATCATTTCTGTGCCTGGCGCGACAGGAGATGATTTCGCATCAAAGTCGGGAATTCTTGCACAGTTTTGAGGGCACTTCAGCAGCCACCTGAATTCAGATCGCACGTCCAAGTACAGTCGTATGTTCGATTTGGGAAAGACCGGCTCGCGCCTGCACTTTAAACTTCACAAGTGCCCGCACCTGCGCTAAAGTTACGCGTGCGTTCGTTGGCGATTGAGAGCGCCGAGGTCAAAATGAACGATCGTGCAAACCGTGTTGAACGCCGCGTTGGACAGCGGTTCCCATATCTTCTCCCGGTCTCGATTCGCCAGGCTTTGGGTGACGCTGTGGCTGCCGGATTCACGCAGGACCTCAGTTCGCGCGGTGTCTTTCTATTCACCGACGCGCCGCTGACTGAAGGCGCGGAAGTTGAACTCACGCTCCAAATGCCCTCGGAAATTACGCTGGGCGAGAGCATGCGGGTTCGGTGCCGCGGCCATGTGCTGCGTGTCAGCAAGACGGTCGCGCAAACGGGCAGTTCGGCGGCTGAAACAAAAATCGGTGTCGCAGTTCGATTTGAGGGGTACGAATATCTTTCGGAGACGATCGAAGGGTCATCAACCTTTGCCCGGGTGTCAGCTATTCCCAGCGAACGCGACGACGAGCCCGCGCTCAACGCGTCCTCAGCGCGACCGGCTCTCGGCTAGCTGCACCGATCAACCGGCTCTCGCCGCCTAACTCTGCGCTTTGCGTCTCTGTGCAAAGGATTGCGCCTAGCCCGAATTGGATCCGAATTGGAACTCCTTTTCAACATCGCGCTCTTGCCTTACAATAGCGTTCATTAATAGGCGCATGGATGCGAGTTCCATCGCCCAGACTTCCTTCAGCCGTCCATCGTGCAGCATACGAAGACAATGTCGTTGTCCGGTTCAAACGCTCACCCGGTTGCAGCCCGTTACCTAGGTCACTTGGCGGAGAGTACTTTCTCTTTTTAACATGCAGACACCGAGAGAAATCAGCGAGAACCGCGCTATGCATGGCATCGCCGTCGCCCTCCTGAGCGAGGACCGGGAACACTTATCCGCACTGCAAAATCGTCTGGAAGCGACGCGGCTGGGGCGCGTGGTATTCAGCCACGGCGGCTTTCCCGCCGGCCCGACCGATACGATTCTGCGCGAACTACAGGATTCCCGCGCCGAAGTGGTCATCGTGAATGTGCCCTCACACGATGCCCGACGGGCCATTCAGACCATTGAATTAATTCGCGCGACCACCTTGCAGATCGCCATCTTCGCCAACGGCGATATGGCGCAGCCGGCCAACATTATCGCCAGCATGCGAGCCGGAGCAGGCGAATATCTCGACAACTCGGGGGGACCCGATGCTCTGCTCGAAGCGTTGACGCGTCACAGCTCGACGCGTACGCGCACTCCAGGCAGCGGAAACAAAGCGAGAATTTTTACCTTTCTCAGTGCGAAGGGCGGAGCGGGAGCGACGACCGCCGCGGTGAATACAGCACTCGCGTTGCAGCAATCGCATGGCAATGTAGTGCTGGTGGATTTTGCTCCCATCGGCCACACGGCGCTTCATCTAAATCTGCGGCCACAGTTCGGAGTTCTCGATGCATTGCAGAATCTGCATCGCATGGATTCCTCTTTGCTCGATGGCCTGACCACCCTTGCGAAAGAGGGACTGCATCTTTTAGCGGGGCCGCAGCAGCCTTACCCGACCGAGCCGACGCCGGGAGAAATGGCGCGCTTGTTCGACTTGCTGGTGAATCATTACCGGTTCGTGATTGTCGACGCTTCGAGCCGCCTTGATCCCACGACCCGGCTCTTGTCCGATCTTTCGAACGCCGTGCTCGTCGTCGCGCAGACCGACGTTGTGTCCCTCTGGAGCGCCGGGCGCATCCACACATTTCTCGAAGAAGGATCGGGCCGCGATCGCATGCGGATCGTGCTCAATCGCTACAAGAAAATTCCCGGTTTCACCGACTCGGACGTCGAAGTAGCGACCAGTTGCAAGGTTCTCTGGAAGGTTCCGAACGCGTTCCAGGCGGTGTCGCCTGCCATCGACCACGGCACGCCCGTAGTGCTGCAGGATGGGCCGGAGATTAGCCGATCGTATCGGGCTCTAGCAGCCGCCCTCGCAGAAGCGTCGTCGAACGCCGATGGCGGTGTCGATCTGGTCTACGGCCAAGAAAAATCAGGTTCGAGGAAAAGACCCTCCGGCAGCCTGAACCTTTCCCCCCTCCGCGCCGGCGACTAACACTCCACTTATCGAGGATTGGGCGCCAATCCTTGCCGGGTATTCCCAGGGTATTCATTTTTTCCTAAGCCAGACCGACGTGAATGCCAAGACCCTCGGCAGCCTTGCGGAGTGGTTTATCTCTTGTCCACAGAAGGGCAGGAGAATTGATAAACACTGAGGCGATCAGGTGCGCATCCGTAAGACCGATCCCGAGGCTGTACAAGCGACGAGACTCAATCATCAGGCGCACTTCGCCGATCTGCGCTACTCGCACTTGTGGTAAAAGGTCTAACAGCGCAAGCGTTGTGGTGCGGCCTTGTAGCGACCCCAGGGCCAGTTCCGCGATGATGAAGGGGTGGATCACAATCTGCCCTTGCTCAAGATTCTTGCGCAGCTCTCTGTTTTCCGATCGGAGATGGTCGATCCAAACAGACGTGTCCGCGAGAATCAATACGTCGCAGCCCTGCGCCGCGGAATGCTTTTCAATTTCGGCATTGTGCCTCCCAGGGATGCGAGCCTGCGAGCGCTTTCCCGCTCGATGAGGGCTTTGAGAGCTTCGCGAATCAATGCCGTCTTCTCTGCCACCCCGGTGAACTCCTGGGCAGTGCGTACGAGATCATCATCCAACGCTACAGTTGTTCTCATAGAATCCCCAAGCACGTATTATAGCATCGAATGATGCCAATATTCGTGCTCTTTCCAGTGAGAATGCGCCATCCTCGCCGCGTTCTTTTTTGCGGCAGAGCCTGGCCTGAGAGGAGCCGAAGAGGTGGGGACTTTGACTTTCTTCCCCAGTCGCTACTTCCCCGTAGCCGGTTCCAGCGGAAACCGCTTCAACAGCACGTCGCGAGACTGTGACTGCACCTTCTTGTCTACATCGCTCGAGTTTTCGATCAGAGATCCCTTGAGCACGTAGTAGGCTTCGTCTGCAGGATTCTTGCCCTCGCCGCGCTCCACGGCCCCCGCGAAATCAAACCATACGCCGTGCACAACGGCGGTTGTAAAACTCAGCTTGTTTCCGTCGAGCTTTCCATTCTTGAAGAACTGATCCAGAAATTCGCCCTTGTCGCTTTCTCCGTCTCCGTATCGCGAAATGAACCCCGTGACGGCCCCATTGTCTTCAATCGTCAACTGTACAAACTCGCCGTCTTTAAGAAAGGAATACATCCCGGAATACTGTTGCCCGCTGCTGGCTGCCTTCGCCGTCGAGGAGGATGGTTCCGGCTTCGAAGCGTCCTGTTGCGCCAACGCAACGTTTATCCATGCGAACGAAGCGATCGCTGCGACAGTCCACCATTTCTTCATAAATGTTCCCCTCCGCATTTCCATCCTACACTCGGCGGCCACGGCGGATTCGCGGCGTCCCAAAGAACCGGCCGTCGAATCTGCACCTCCGGCTATCCATAACGATTGGCGGGCATCTAAGATAGGTAAGATGCTTGAAACTCTGGTATCCGAGCCAACGGCGCAACCCGCGCCCGTTCCGCGCCTGCTGGTAGAGTTGCCGGCGTGGCGCGCCACGTTCTCGGAGAATCTACTCGAACTGCTGCGACCGCGCCCGGTGGCATCGCTGGAGACGCAATCGGCCCCCGGCGAGTTCTGGAATGACGTGTTCGTGCAGCGCGAACTGCCGTGGCGTCGATTCCTGGAGTCCGGCGGATATCACATCGCCGCGCTGGTAATTCTGATCGTGGGCTCGCGATTCCTGACCTTCCCCACGCGAGTGGTTGCACAGCCGGCGTTCGATCGCAGTCAGGTCGGCTTCTACCACGCGTCGGAAAATCTGCCTCCGCTCGACACGCGGCGATCACAGAGCACCAAGGCGAGCAAAGCCGACCCCGAGCTTTCCCTTCAGCCTGTGATCTCTGTCCCTCGAGAGGCGGACAACCGCGCGCAGACCATCGTCGCGCCGCCAAGTGTGAAACTCAAGCGCGACGTGGCTCTGCCCAACATGGTGGCGTGGTCGGGCAAGGTGAGCGAACCGAAGCTGGAGGTTGCTCCGGCACGCATGACGCTCGCAGCCGACATCACACGAATGGCGCCGAAGATCGAAAACAATGTCGTGGCGCCGCCGCCCGATGTGCGCGCCGCGGGAAGAACGACGACCTTCCAGTCTCCCCAGGCTGCCGTGGTGGCTCCGCCGCCGAGCGTCGAGGCTTCATCGGCGCGTTCGTTAGGCGAACTCAACATCGGCCCGAGCGCTGTCATCGCACCGTCGCCGCAACTTGCAGTGGCTCCGCAAACCACGGGACGCGGACGTCAGGCGCCCACACTCAGCGGAGCCGCTCCAGTTGTGCCTCCTCCGCCGTCGCTGGGCGCCTCGGGAGGGTCGGGCGGCGCGGGGCGCACCATTGCGCTCAATCTGCATCCTGCGGTCGGAGCGCCTCCCGCGCCGCCACAAGGAAACCGGCGTGGCAGTTTCGCAGCCACGCCCTCCGGACATACCGGAGCTTCGGGCTCTCCAGGCTCGGACTTGGCAGGATCGTCGAACGAAAATGGGAGCGCCGCCAAGGGCAAAGGTGCGCGCGATCTTCCCTCGGGACTCTATGTAGGGTCGACGGCGGCCCGGAGTTCGGCGGTCGCACGAGATTCGGCCGCGAAAGCCGCAACTGACATTCCTGACCGGACGCCGACCGCCAGCGTGAAACCACCCCGAGTCACGAAAGAACCCGCACAGTCCGACAGCCCTGCAAAATTATCAGCGGCCGAGCGCGCCGTTTTCGGCGACCGCAAGTTCTACTCCCTCTCGCTCAGCATGCCGAATCTCAACTCTGCCGGAGGAAGTTGGATCATCCGCTTCGCGGAGATGAAGCAGAACTACAACCCGAGCGCGCAGGGAAATCTTTCCCAGCCCACGGCCACACGCAAAGTCGATCCCGGATATCCGCTGCAACTCATGCGCGAAAATGTTGCCGGCACGGTGATTCTCTATGGCATCATCCACGCCGACGGCTCGGTCGGCGACTTGCGCGTGCTCAGCAGCGTCGACGAACGTCTTGATCAATATGCGAGCCAGGCCGCTGCAAAATGGCAGTTCCATCCCGCCACCAAGGATGGCACGCCGGTCGACGTCGAAGCAACTTTCAGGATTCCGTTCAAGCCGCAAAAGATCGGGACGAATTTCTGAACCGCGCACCGTTCGTTTGACCCTCTGCTCCCCAGCCCTTAAACTTGAGTTGAGTCCACAGCACGCAAAGATGCCTGTTTTGCGGGAGGTTTTCTGAGTCTTTTCCGGATTCTTGGGGTGCGAGGTTTCATTGGTGCGGCCATTCTTGGGCTGCTGGCTACGATGTGCCTGGCGGAGACGAATAATCCCATTACGCTGGACACCAACGAGACGCTGTTCGCCGTGCTCACGGCGATGAATACTTGCGGCTACGACATCAACCTTACGGAGTCGGACGCGCAGCGGCTTAACATCCGCGCCGAGGTGCAGAACAATCTGTCGAGTTCGGAAGAGGCGCAGGGAACGATGACCACAATGTGCGACTGGTATCAGGCGCATCGGGGCAAAGATCCGGCGCACGATTTGTCGCAGTATGTGTCGCTGGCGCTTTATTTGCAGAGTCCGCCGCATTTTCTGCCGCGGGTGAAGGAAGATGAGATGCCTCCGGATGCGGCGCCCATCGCGGCGTTTGGAGCGGTGCTCGAACGCTTTTACGAAAAGGCCGGGCTGCACAATATTTGGGAGCACCATCGGGCGAATTATGCGGCGCTGATAGAGCGTTATCACGTGCCGCTGGCTAAGATGGTTTTCGACACCGATATTTATTTGAAGATGCAGTCGGGCGGATATTTGGGCAAGTCGTTTACCGTTTACCTGGATTTTCTGGGCGATCCGAATCAGGCTAATGCGCGCAACTATGGCGCCGATTATTATGTGGTGGTCTTCCCTTCTCCGGACGCGGCGGCGACATCTGCGCTGAAGATGGATCAGATTCGGCACACCTATTTGCATTATCTGCTCGATCCGCTGGCGGAAAAACATTTCAGCTCGATCAAACGGCTGGATCCGATTCTGCAATCGGTTAAGCGCGCGCCGCTGGAAGACAGCTTTAAGACGGATACATCGTTGCTGGTGACCGAGTGCCTGGTGCGGGCAATCGAGATTCGAACCAGCGGCAACAAGCAGACGGCCGAGGCGCTGCGCGCGCAGGCGGTCGACGACGCGATGAAGCAAGGCTACATCCTGACTCGATATTTCTACGATTCTCTGGTGGCATTCGAAAAGGATCCATCGGGACTACGCAGTGCTTACAGCGCAATGCTGGATGGTGTGGATTTGAAGGTTCAGGAGAAGGTGGCGTCGGAAGTACACTTTGCCTCGGGGTCGGCGCCTGAACTGGTGCAACTGTCGCGACTGGAGGATCGCCAGATTCTGCTGATCGCCGAGAAACGGCTGGCCGCCGGCGATGTCAAGGGTGCGCAGGAGTTGGCGCAAAAGGCTCTCGATAAGAAAATGGGAGATCAGGGGCGGGCATTGTTTATTCTGGCGGAGGCGGCGGTCGCGACCAGGAACATGGATGGCGCGCGCGACAATTTTCAGAAGGCGATTCAGGCGGCTAAAGATCCGAAAGTGATTGGGTGGTCGCACGTCTACCTGGGGCGCATTTTGGATTTGAAGGAAGAACGCGAGGCGGCGGTTGTGGAATATCAAGCGGCGTTAACCAGCAGCGGCGAATTGCCTGAGATTAAAGCGGCGGCGGAGCGCGGTCTGAAGCAGGCGTATGAGCCTCCGGCGAAGCCGCAGCAGTAGGGCTGGAATTTTCGGGTTTACAGCAGTTAATTTTTGGCGAAGTCCGTTGTGCGAGAGATCCTTCGCTCCGCCTGAAAAACGGCTGCGCTCAGGATGACAGCCCTTGGGCTTTTGCAGCAGTGAATCACAGCCACGGGAATGTGCTGGTCGAACGACATCCGGTAGAATGCGGTGTTATGTGCGCACGACAACAGGCCATTAAAGGAGAACGCATGAAGCGAGCAGCGATCATCATCGCAGTGCTGGGAATGTCGTTGTTAGGGTTCGGGCAGGATAGTAAAGCGGCTCAGACCGCACCCGCGGGACAGGTGGCGGCAGCGGTGCCACAGGGCAAGCGGCCTCCACAAGCGAAAACCCAGCCGGAGTTCGAGGCTTACAAAGCGGCTGTGGCGCAAACCGACCCGGCGGCGATCGAAAAAGCCGCTGACGATTTCGCAGTGAAGTTCCCTGACAGCGAATTGCGCGGCGTGGTCTACAAAGCCGCGATGCATGGGTACCAGCAGGCCAACAACGCCGACAAAATGATGGACATGGCGAAGAAATCGCTCACTTTTGACGCCGATGAGCCGGAAGCTCTGTTGGGAGTATCACAAGTCCTGGCGGAACGTACCCACGACACCGATCTAGATAAGGATCAGAAGCTCGCTGAGTCGAAAAAGGACGCCGAGCACGCGCTGGAGACGATTGACACCGATGTTCCGTCGACGGGATATCCGCCGGAACAACTGGCTGCGTTCAAGGGATATTTGCGCTCGGAGGCGTATGCGATTCTGGGCACGCTCTCGTTCAACGCCAAGAACTGGCCCGATGCCGAGACAAATTTGCGCAAGTCGATTGACGCATTTCCGCAGCAGGTGGATGCGGTTGCGGTCTTCCGGTTGGCGGTCGCGCTCGACATGCAGAATCGAATTCCCGAGGCTCTAAAGTACGCAAATCAGGCGGTAGATTTGACCAAGGACACCACCGCAGCCGGCAAAGCGGCGCGCGACGAAAAGGACCGGCTGACGAAATTGAGTAGTGGCAGTGCTCCCGGACAAACTCCAGCGCCAAAGAATTAAGAGAGAAAAGAAATTCAAACGGGCTCCGATTCTGGCATGAAGGAACGGGAAATCACGGCGCTGGAAGAGGGGCTGGGCTATTACTTCAAGAACCGGGCCATCATCGAGCAAGCGCTTACCCATAGCTCGCAGGCGCGCGAACTTGAGTCGCAACAGACAGGAGAGAAGTTCAGAGTCAACGATAACGAGCAACTTGAGTTTCTGGGCGACTCGGTGCTGGCGCTGGTGACAAGCGAAGAATTATTTCAGCGCTTTCCCCATTTTCGTGAGGGCGAACTCTCCAAGCTGCGAGCGCACCTGGTCAGCGAGCGTCATTTGATTCAGGTTGCGCAGCAGTTGGAACTAGGCGATTACCTGCGGCTCGGGCGCGGCGAAGAGAAGAGCGGTGGGCGCGGAAAAACCGCGGTGCTGGTCGACGCCCTGGAAGCCATTCTTGCCGCCATTTACCTCGACGGCGGCTTCGAGGTGGCGCGTGGGTTCGTGTTGCGCAACATTGTTTCGCCCGAACTGGAGCGGATGGAACAGCAAGGCGGCACTCTGCCCGTAACCGATTTCAAGTCTGCTTTACAGGAAACCGCGCAAAGCATGGGATTGGCGCAGCCCGCCTACGTCATGATCCACGAATCCGGGCCAGAGCATCACAAAACGTTTACGGTCGAAGCCCGTCTGAATACGAAGAATGAAAATACGGCGTGGGTGGGGCGCGCTCAGGGTTCGACCAAGAAGAATGCCGAGCAAGATGCGGCGCGGCAGTTGCTGGCGCACTTGGCATCACAACTGAAAGGCGCGGACGCGAAAACCTCGGCGCCAGGCTCGCCCCCGGCCGGCAAGTAGAATGAATCAGTAGACTTTCATGGAATCCTCCGGCAGTCCGGTCGCAAGCATTCCGCCTTCTGGCAGCCCAGTCGCCGGCACAGCGGTCGTTCCCGTCTCTGCGGTGAAGCCGGCTGACGCCGACGTTGTCGGCTCGTTGCAATCGCTGGCGGGTACCGTGGTGATCGCGGTCTTCGTGATCACGTTTATCGTTCAGGCTTTTCAGATTCCGTCTGAGTCGATGGAGAACACGCTGCTGGTCGGCGACTACCTGCTGGTCAATAAGCTGTGCTACGGCGGCAACGGCTTCGGCGATCACCTGATGCCTTATCAGCGAATCTCCCGAGGCGACGTGATTGTCTTCCATTATCCGGTGGACCCGCAGCAGCACTTCGTGAAACGCGTAATCGGCGTGCCGGGGGATCACCTGCGCCTGATCAGCAAGAAAGTCTGGATCAACGGCAAGCCCCTCGATGAGCCTTATGTGCGATTTGTCGAGCCGCCAAACAATATGTTCCGTGACAACTTTCCCCGCACCGATATTCCTGCGATTGGCCTGGAAGGCAAGTGGTGGCTGGAAATGCGGAAACTGGTGGAAGACGGGCAACTGATTATTCCCCAAGGGCACTACTTTGTGATGGGCGACAACCGCGACGACAGTCAGGACAGTCGCTACTGGGGATTCGTGCCCCGGGAAAACATTATTGGACGGCCGCTGCTGATCTACTGGTCGGTGCAGAGTTGGGACCGCGGAGCCAGCGCTTCGTTCAGCGGCAAGCTGTATCACCTCGCCTACGCCGTGACCCACATCTTTCAGATCACTCGCTGGAACCGCACTCTGCGGCTGGTACACTGAAGTATCTTTCGAAGCAGATTAAAGGGCGCAAATATCGTGGCCAATAAAGAAATGATCGCAGAAGAAGAGCACCTCGCGGAACAGCGGCCGAAAGAAACGACGGTCGAATTTCTGTCGTCCCTTGCGGCGGTGCTGGTGACTGGGCTGTTCATCATCACTTTTGTGATGCAGGCCTTTGAGATTCCGTCCAGTTCGATGGAGAATACTCTGCTGATCGGCGATCACGTATTCGTGAACCGCATTCAGTTCGCGCCGAAAAGTTCCTGGGTGGGCCCGCTGCTGCCTTATCGCGAAGTTCACTTCCGCGACATTGTGGTATTTCTCTCGCCCGCTGAGCCTGGGCTCTACGTCGTGAAAAGAATCATCGGCCTGCCCGGAGACCGCATTCACCTGCGCAATGGCGTGGTGTATCGCAATGGCGTCGCGTTGGACGAGCCTTACGTCGACCACGATGCCGACACCAGCGATGCCTATCGCAACAATTTTCCTGCCGTTCCGCCGTCGGATGAATACGGCGTTTATCCCAACTGGCTGGTCGATATGCACTCCTTTGTGGAAGGCGACGACCTGGTCGTACCCGCGGATCACTACTTCGCCATGGGGGATCATCGCGGCGTAAGCCTCGACAGCAGGTACTGGGGCTTCATTCCGAAAGAGAACGTGATCGGGCGGCCTATGTTTATTTACTGGTCGTTCGAAACGCCTGGCGATCAATACCGGAAGACCGATTGGAGTGACCGGGCATTGTTCCTGGCCAAGGTGATCATCCACTTCTTCGACGAAACGCGCTGGAAGCGAACCCTACAGGTCGTTCGATAGCACAGGAATCCCGGGTGAGCCGAGTGAAGGCTTTTTCCTCCAAACGGAGCGTGATTTACGTTGCAGTCGTCGTGCTGCTCACGCTATTCCTGTTGCGACCTGGCGCATCGCGGATGACCTCGCGAATCGCCGGCGCTCTCGGTTCTGCGCTTGGGCGCCCGGTTGAAATTGGATCGGTTCACATTCGCCTGCTGCCGCGTCCCGGGTTCGACCTTCAGGATCTTGTCATCTACGACGACCCGGCATTCGGGTCTGAGCCCATGCTCCGCTGCTCCGAAGTAACTGCGGCCTTGCGACTGACTTCACTGGTGCGAGGCCGACTGGAGATCGCCCGGCTCGATCTGACCGAGCCCAGCCTGAATCTGGCGCAGGGTGAAAACGGCCGCTGGAACGTGGAAGCGCTGCTCGAGCGCAGCGCACACATTCCGCTCGCGCCTACATCCAAAGCAAAATCGGAATTGCGCCCCGGCTTCCCGTATATCGCCGCAAGTTCCGCGAGAATTAACTTCAAGCGCGGCCAGGAAAAGAAACCCTACGCGCTCACCAGCGCCGATTTTTCCCTGTGGCAGGATTCGGAAAACGCCTGGGGAGTGCGCCTGCAAGCCCAACCGATTCGCACTGATGTCAGCCTGAACGATACAGGCGTGTTACAGATCAGCGGAAGCTGGCAGCGTGCCGACCGCCTGCGCGACACTCCGTTGAAATTCGAAATGGAATGGGATCGCCCGCAACTGGGACAGCTCACGAAATTCCTTACCGGTCGCGACAGCGGTTGGCGCGGATCGGTGCAGTTCACGTCTACGTTGAGCGGAACACCGGGAAAGTTGCTCATTAGCAGTGACGCATCCGTCCAGGACTTCCGGCGCTACGACATTACCTCCGGAGAGCCGTTGAAGCTGGCGGCGCACTGCGACGGAGAATACAGTTCCATTGATCGCACTTTCCGCGAAGTACTTTGCAGTGCGCCCGCAGGTCGAGGCAGCGTCACTCTGAAGGGCGAATTGGGATTGCCCGGCAGCCATCGCTACAGCGTGCAGCTTAACGCCGATGAGTTCCCCGCGAGTGCGCTCGTGGTATTGGTGCGGCACGCCAAGAAAAATCTGCCCCCGGATCTGCTGGCAGGGGGCACAGTACGCGGGAATCTTTCGATCCGCCAAAAGGCGACAGATGCGGCCGCAACGTTCGGCGGACAAGGTGAAATTTCGGATTTTCATTTAGCTTCCGCTACGAGCAAAGCCGAGATCGGCCCCGAAACCATTCCCTTCTCTGTGGATGGAGGACCTCCATCGCCGCGACTTAAGGCGACTCAGAAGACGAAGGCGACGACCGGAGTGCACACGCCTGAAGTTCTCTATCTTGAGGTTGGTCCGGTTTCGCTTGGGGCGGGGATTGTCGCTCCGAAGGCGCAAGGGTGGATCAATCCCTCCGGATATCGCGTCTCGTTAACCGGCGATGGCGAAGTGGCGGGAACTCTGAACTTAGCTCGCATGCTGGGCCTGGCGGCGACTACTGCCTCTGCTGAAGGCCGTGCCCAACTCGATCTGCTGATCGCGGGATCATGGACGCGCGCAGATTCCTCGGGAGCTTCCGGCTTTGTCGTCCCGCAGGTTACGGGAACGGCGAAGCTGCGCGATCTTCGCTTCGGCATAAGAGGAGTGGAGGAGAAGATCGATGTCTCGTCAGCCGAACTTCAGCTCACAGCCAGCGGAGCGCGTGTTGCAAAACTCACAGCCAAGGCAGCCGGCACGGTCTGGGCGGGATCGCTCGACTTGCCGCGCGGCTGCGGTGCTCTCGATGCTTGCCTCATTCACTTTGACCTTAACGGAAACAGAGTGAATCTTAACGAACTCATGTCGTGGATCAATCCCGGTCCGAAATCCCGGCCTTGGTACGGCGTATTGACCTCCGGCACGACCTCTGCGCCGTCGCCGTGGATGACGTTGCGAGCGTCGGGGCGTGTCTCTACAAATCACTTACTGATCCGAGGACTGGAGGCAACACGATTCTCAACGAATCTGATTCTCGATGACGGGAAAGTGCACCTGGCAAATATGGCCGCGGATTTTCTCGGCGGAAAATATACGGGCGAATGGAAGGCAGATTTTAGTACTAAGCCCGCGACCTATATCAGTACGGGCGACTTCTCCGCCGTCGCACTAGCGCAAGCGACAGACACGCCGAAGGGGCCGTGGTCTACCGGGACTGGAGATGGCAGTTATCAAGTTAAGGGAATGGCAGCGCCTGGAGACTTCTGGCAATCCGCGGAAGGTGGATTGCGTTTTGATATTCGCGATGCGAGCCTGCCGAGCATGGCCTTAAGCGAAGATGCCGAACCTCTGCGACTTTCAACGCTTACGGGCGTCGCTCGCGTGCATGCCGGAAGGATTGAAATTCGCCAGGCTGCCCTCGACTCCTCCACCGGAAAATTCGAAGTCACCGGAAGTGCGTCTCTGAGTCGTGAACTCGATTTTAAGCTCACTCGAAAGAACTCGATCCCCGATTCCAGCGGATTCGCCATTGCCGGCACACTCGACAATCCGCTCATTACACCGTCAGTCGCGGCGCCCAAACAGGATGAAGATCAGTTAAAGGCGCAAGCAGCGAAATAAACAGACGCTAAGGAACGTATCCTGCGCCGCGCAATACCCTTCCTGGCAAGGCACCAGTCATTTTCCCCTGATCGATCACCGGCACACCGTTGACCAGTACGTACTCCATTCCTTCAGACAGCTGGTTCGGATTGTCGAAAGTCGCGCGATCACGCACGGTCGATGGATCGAAGATCACAACGTCGGCCCACATGCCTGCCTTGAGAACGCCGCGATCGGTAAGCCGCATTCGCTGCGCCGGTAGGGCGGAGAATTTGCGGATCGCATCTTCGAGTGCGAGCACTTTTTCTTCGCGAACATACTTGGCCAGGATGCGAGGGAACGTTCCGTAAGCGCGAGGATGAGGATGCGCTTGACCAAGAATTCCGTCCGGCGAAGTGCCCTCGGAGTCGTTGTCGATAGCAACCCAGGGCTGCTGCAGGGCGAGAGTGACATCCGGTTGCGACATGCCGAAAACGGCGACTCCGGCGTTTGGATCGTCAACGAGAAAATCGCACAAGGCGTCAATGGGATCTTTGTTCCACAACTTCGCGACCTCCGAGAGTCGCTTGCCCTGCAACGGCAGGAACTTCGGATTCTGCACGGCGCCGATCATGATCGCCTCCGGCCCAGGAATCTCTTGCCATTCGTTGTCCCAGTTTTTCGAAGGAGTAAGCATATCCTTGCGAATTCGCGCACGCGTGGCCGGATATTTAAGCCGCTCGACGAGTTTCGCGGTGCCGCCATCGTGTGCCCAAGGAGGAATAAACGCGGAGAAATCGTTGTACCAAGCGGTGTAGGCGTAGGTATCGGCCGTAACGTCAGCTCCGGCGGCTCGTGCCGCGTTGATCGTGGCAATGACTTCTGGCATGCGTCCCCAATTGTCTTTGCCAGCGACCTTGATGTGCCAGATTTCGACCGGCAGATGTGCCTCGCGCCCGATGCGCAGAGCCTCGTCGATCGCCTCAAGCACTGAGCTGCTTTCGTCACGCATGTGGGTCGCGTAAATGCCGCCGAATTTTCCCGCCTCGGTGGCGAGGGCAATCAATTCATCGGTCTTGGCATAGGGTGCCGGAGCGTATTCAAGCGACGTCGATACGCCGACCGCGCCGTCTTTCATGCCTTCGCGCACCAGGGCTATCATCTGGTCTAACTGATCGGGCGTGGGCTGTTTGTCGTCGTCGCCGAGGATCATGCGGCGGACTTGCGTGGCGCCGACGTAGCTTGCCAGGTTAATGCCCATGCCCTGCTTTTCGAGCCGTGCGAAATATTGGCGGAAGGTACGCCAGTCGGGTGTGATCTTGAAATGCTCGAAGCCGGCGCGATCCGATTCGATGATCGCGTCATTCAGGGGAGCGATGGAGTTCCCTTCGCCAGTAATTTCAGAAGTGATGCCCTGATAGATTTTTGAGGGCAGCCGCGGATCGACCAGGATCGTGGTCTCCGACTGGCCCAACATGTCGATGAAGCCTGGGGCAACTACTTTGCCGGCGGCGTCGATCGTGCGCTTGCGCAAGGCTCTCGACAAGTTGCCGATGGTCACGATCTTGCCATCGCGGATTCCGACGTCGGCGGAATACCACGGCGAACCGGTGCCGTCGATGATGTGGCCGTTGGAGACGACGATGTCGAAGGCGAGAACTGCGGTTTGAGCGGGCGACAGAAGAGCTGCCGCCATCAAGAAGATGGCGATCAGCGGCACGCAGCTAATTTTGGCAAACTTCATCATGCCTATTCCCTCCCGGACCAACCTCTCGTAAGACGATCTAAGCTTGATTGGAGGCTCGCCGTCTGAAAATGCTGGCTCCCATCGCGATCCACACCGCCAGCGCGAACCATTCGTAGATCGTGAAATGTCCTGGGACGAGCGGAATCACTTTCATCGCTGTCATTGCAACCGCCACCAGCAGACCGAATGCAGCGACGCCTCGCTCAGACTTCGACAGTGTAATCGTGCCAGTTCCAGACTTTCGTTCCAACGCCAGGCACGCCGCGCACGTCGCGGCCCATCCAATGGCGCAGGCGACCGATCCCACTTCGGTGACGGGGACGAGAATCGCGTCGCCCAGAAGCATACAAGCCGAGGTGAGAATTCCCACGCAGAGCACCGCGATGGCTGGCGTCTGGTGTTGAGGATGGATCGCGCCGGTGCGGTTGTCGATCATGCCGCGACGCCCCAAAGCGAAGACCAGGCGGCTGGCCGCTACGAAGTTTCCGTTGAAGCACTTGAAGAGCGATAGCAATGCGGCGGCGAGAATGACGTTGACGATCATTCTCGATGAAAAGCCGCGAGCGCCCACGGCCTGCTGGAATGCGACCGCGGTCATAAACTTTTCACCGACGAGTTGACGCCATGGGGCAACAAAGCCCACGGCTGCCACGATGCTGGCGTAGAAAAGAATGCCGACGAAGATTGCCATCCAGATGGCGCGATAGTAGCCGCGACTGCGGAAGTCGGGGCTGGACTCTTCCGCTGCTTTGCCTACGGACTCGAATCCGGTCATGAAGTAAGGAACAATCTGGATCACCAGAAAAATCGACAGCAGCGGAGAATGGGTAAAGAGTGGAGGGAAATTGCCGGGCGATCCCTTGCTGACGCCGACGGCAACGAACCCGATAAAAAGCACCAGCGTTCCGAAGCTGGTCCAGTTCTGGAAAGTCGCGCTGAGGCGGACGCCACGATAGTTCAGCACGGTGAGCAGCGCGGTCAGGACCAATCCGATCGCGAGATGCGGCAAATAAACTGGCCGTCCTGCCACGCGGTAGATCTCCATCGAATCGAGCCCTGGAAAAATGTAGCCCGCGATTCGCCCGACGGCAACGGCCTCCCATGGGCAGACGATGAAGTACGCGAGCGTCATCATCCATCCCGTGGCAAAACTGATAGGCCTGGAGAATGCTGCTGAAGTGTAGGCAATCTCCCCAGCCGCGTCGGGCATGGCGACAATCAATTTTCCGTAGACCCAGCCGATGGGCAACAGAAGCGCTCCGCCGATGACGAATCCTAAGATCGTGCCGAGCGCTCCTCCGCGCAGCAGCCAGTCGTCCATGATGACGAGCCAGCCCACGCCCACCATGGTTCCCCAACCCAGGGTGAAGTAGTCGATGGTGCGCAATTTGCGGGCGAGAGTGTTCACGTGGAACGATATTTGAACGACGTCCGAGGAGCGGCGCGAATTATAAAGCATTTTGCAGTGTGCTATGTTTAGCTCCGGCTCCTGTCATTATTCGTAATTCTGGAAAGAGGGTGGTTATGCCCCGATATGAGTACCGGGCTTTAACGCCGACTCCTGCAGCTGAGAAGACGTTCCTCGATTGGATCGAACAGCTTGACCGCGAATTCATGAATCGCGACGCGCAGTATCGTAGTGATATCGTGCGAGACACCCTGCATCAACTTTATCTCGGCCACTCCTATGCTGAACCCGCTGGAGCGCTGGCCGGGAACGTGCTCCTCCATTCGTTCGATCCGCGCAACACCACGCTGGAACCGGAATATTACGGCGATGTCGATGCCTCGAAATATGCGGAACGTAAGCCGCTCATCTGGTTCTGGATGATGTTTGACCGGTCACCCGCGGGGCTAAACCACTGGCTGGGGTTTCGCGTACGAGCCATGCTGGCGCGGTACATCTTCAAGCACTGCGGCAAGAACGTAAAGATTTTTCATAACGTCGAAGTGTCCTACGGCTACAACCTGACGGTCGAGGACAACTGCACCATCCACAAGAACGTCCTGCTCGATGACCGCGGAGAAATTATCATCCACGAGGGCTCGTCGGTTTCCGATTATGCGAACGTTTATTCGCACTCGCACGATTTAAACGACGGGATGATTGTCGAGAATCACAAGACCGAGATTGGGCCGAAGGCGCGCGTCACGTATCATGCGACGGTGCTGAGCGGCGTCCGGGTTGGCGAACATGGGATTGTTGGATCGATGGGCGTCGCGTCCAAAAACGTTGAGCCATTTAACATAGTTGGAGGGATTCCCGCCAAGCCCATCAAGGTGAAATCGATCGCGCCGGAGGAGGTGTGGCGGGCGGCGGAAAAGAAATAGTGGCCATGGTTGGCATTATTCTCGCGCCAAGTCTCGCGCGCAAGGCCGGCGCGGATGGGCCTTTTCGCATGTTAATATCGATGTCAGCGCATCCGCTGCCCGCTTCGACTGAATGAGAACATTGACAGCTCAGGCTGAGATTTCTTTCGCCGCGTCTCGCTAAAATCATAATGCCCTCTTTGCCAAACTTGCGTAAGCGCGTGCTCAGCGGTATGCGCTCGACTGGCAAGCTGCATCTGGGCAACTACGTGGGCGCACTGCAAAACTGGGTCCGGATGCAAGATGAGTACGAGTGCTTTTTCATGGTGGCGGACTGGCATGCGCTTACGACCGACTATGCCGACACGTCGCGGATCAAGGAAAATACACTTGAAGTTGCGCTCGACTGGTTGGCCGCCGGACTCGATCCGGAACGGTCGGTAATCTTTATCCAGTCGCACGTGCCGGCTCATGCTGAGTTGCATCTGCTGTTCTCCATGATCACGCCCTTGGGCTGGCTGGAGCGCGTTCCCACCTACAAAGAGCAGCGCGACAACATCAAAGATAAAGATCTGGGAACATACGGATTTCTTGGATACCCCGTGCTCCAGTCGGCGGACATTCTCGTCTACAAAGCAGACGTTGTGCCCGTCGGAGAAGATCAGGTCGCGCACGTAGAATTGACGCGCGAGATTGCACGGCGGTTTAACAGCTTTTATGGCGTAGCAAAAGCTGTCTTTCCTGAGGCGCAATCGCTGCTCACGCCTGCCGCAAAGCTGCCCGGCACCGACGGCCGCAAAATGTCGAAGTCTTACGGCAACACGATCATGCTCACTGATCCCGAGCCGGTGGTGCGGCAGAAGTTGAAGACAATGGTGACCGATCCGGCGCGCGTACGGCGCTCCGATCCCGGCAATCCTGACGTTTGTCCGGTCGGCGATCTGCACAAGATTTTCAGCGATCAGGCTACTCGTGACAAAGTGAACGAAGGCTGCCGGTCCGCTGGTATCGGCTGCATCGAGTGCAAGTCGTGGGCCGCCGACGCGCTAGTGCAATTGCTGAGTCCGATGCAAGAGCGCCGCAGGAAATTCGAGGAGAATCCACGCTTCGCCTGGGATATTCTGGAAGCTGGCACGCAGCGGGCGCGCCAATCGGCAGATGAGACGATGCGCGACGTGCGCAACGCCATGGGCATGTCGCTGGAGTATGAGGCTGCAAGAGTAACGAAGTAGTGGATGCTATAGGCAGAGATGCATAGATCCTTCGCTTCCCACAGGATGACAAGATACAAAGTGATGACTGAAGCTGCAAAAATCGTTGCCGACACAAGCGAGCCTCCCGCTTCTGCGTCGCCGGTCATCGCTGTCGCAGCTGCAAGCAAGATCTCCAAGCGCGAAGATAACGACTTCCCTTTCGCAGTCGAAGTCGGCAACGTCTATGAGGGGCCGCTTGACCTGCTGCTGGATCTGATCCGCAAGCAGGACATCGACATCTACGACATTCCCATCGCGCGAATTACGGCGCAATATTTGGCTTATGTCGAGAAAATCCGCGAGCTCGACGTGAACGTGGCCGCCGATTTTATTTACATGGCCGCGGTGCTGATTCATATCAAGTCGAAAATGCTGCTGCCGCGGGATCCGACGGCATCGCAGGAAGCGCAGGAAGATCCGCGCGATGAACTAGTAAATCGCCTGCTCGAGCACGAGAAATTTCGGTCGGCAGCGCAAATGCTCTTGCAGAAGCAGCAGGTCGAAGATGCGGTCTTGTCGAATCCGTCGCTCAAAGAATTTATTGACGCGGAGGGCGCGGAGCCGGAGATTGCCGCCGACGTCATCGACCTGGTCAAAACCTTTCAGCAGGTGCTGGAGCGCGTGCGCACGCGTCCGGTGCTCAACGTCGACGAGGAGACAGTCACGGTCGGCCAGATGATCGACTATCTGCGCCGCCGGTTGTCGCTGGAAGACCGCCCCATTCGCGTGAAGCAATTGCTGATGCGCGTGCCTTCGCGGCAGGCGCTGGTCTGCATGTTTCTTGCGATGCTCGAAATGGTGCGTCTGCAGGCGATTCAAGTGCGGCAGGAAAGCTTGTTCGGCGAAATCGCCGTGCGCAAACACACGCATTTCGACGAGATCATGAATGAGCAGTCGGCAGTAAGAGACGACTGGAAGTAGAGTTGCCGGTAAACGGGCGACTGGGTGTCAACACCTGATTTTATGTCTTTGAAAGCTCAACTCGAAGCCATTGTTTACGCGGCGGAAACGCCGATCACGCTGGAACAGATCACGGCGCTGGTGAAGGACACCCTCGTTGCGGCGGGAGTTAGTGACGAAGCCGAGATCAAATCTCGCGTGCGCTCCTGTCTCGAAGAATTGACGGCTGAATTCGGCGCTCCCGATCACGGCATTGAAATCCGCCAGGTTGCCGGCGGATACCGCATGTCCACTAAGCCTGAGCAGCACGAGGTAGTGCGCGCTTTTGCCAAGAGCTTGAAGCCACCCATTCGACTTTCGCTGCCGGCTCTGGAAACTCTCGCTGTGATCGCCTACAAACAGCCGGTCACGGTGCCTGAGATCAACGAAATTCGCGGCGTCGATTCCGGCGGGGTCATCGGAACGCTGCTCGACCGCAAGCTCATCAATACAGCCGGGCGCAAGCAAGTGATCGGGCGGCCCATTCTTTACAAGACCACGAAAGAATTTCTGATGCGCTTTGGTCTAAAAGACGTAAGCGAGCTGCCCAGCATGGAGGAATTTGAAAAGCTGGTGGCTGAGTCGTTCCAGGCAGAACTAATTCCGGCAGAGAGCGCGCAGTTGCCGTTAACGGACTCGAATTCGACCGCCGCGGAACTGGCGACAACTCCTGCGGCTGAGACAAGCATTGTGTCCGACGCGGAAGAAGCCGCTGCGAAAGTCGCGGAAGAAGAGACCGCAAGCTGAAAAGTTTACCGTTGGAATGGAGTTGAACATCAATGCCCGCTGAGCGCCTGCAAAAAATTATCGCTTCTGCCGGAGTGGCCTCACGCCGCAAGGCCGAGCAATTGATTTCCGCGGGAATGGTCCAGGTCAACGGTCAAGTCGTGACCGAACTGGGCACCAAAGCCGATCTCGAAACCGACCATGTGCGGGTCAACGGAAAATTGCTTCAAGGGATGCAACGGCACGTCTATCTTCTTCTCAACAAACCCAAGGGATACGTCACGACGATGAGTGATCCTGAGAAGCGGCCCACGGTCATGGACTTGATTCACGGCGTCAGGGGTCGCGTCTATCCCGTGGGACGCCTCGACTACGCCAGCGAGGGCTTGCTGCTCATGACCAACGACGGGGATCTCGCTCATCTGCTGATGAAGGCAGCATCGCACGTGGCCAAGACCTACGTGGTGAAAGTCGCAGGCGTACCCAAAGAAGAGGCGCTTGCAAAGTTACGCGCTGGAGTATCCATCGAGACCGACGACGGCAAGCGCGTAAAGACCGGCGCGGCCGCGATTCGCATCGTGAAGCAGGCCACGAACCCGTGGTATGAAATCACTTTGATTGAAGGCCGCAACCGGCAAATCCGGCGAATGTTTGAGGCGGTCGGCCATCATGTGGAAAAAATCAAGCGCGTGCGCTATGGGCCGCTCACGCTCGATGTCCCGCCAGGAAAGTTTCGTTCGCTGACGCTGAGAGAAATCGAACGGCTAAAGTCAGCCAGCAAACCTGGAACTGCAGCCAAGCCCGCCGCCTCCTGATGTGCGCAAAGCATGAGCCGATTTTTTGATCTCGTCTCGAAGCCGGCGCGTGACATGAGCAGTTACATGCCGCCGCCTGCCGCACCCACCACGGTTCCCATACGATCACAGCCGCGCATCATTCATCTTGACTCCAACGAGAATCCATTTGGACCGTCGCTCCGCGCCATTGAAGCGATTCGCTCCACACTCGCGGGAGTGCACACTTATCCCGACGACGACTCGTCCGCGCTGCGCGATAGGCTTGCCGAGCATCATGCGCTACCGCACGAGCAAGTACTGGTCACTGCCGGATCGACCGGAATGTTGGGACTGCTCTGCCAAACCATGCTCGGTCCCGGCCTGAACGCCGTGAGCAGCGAGCTATCGTTCATCGTTTATCCGATGGCTGTGCACGCGGCGGGAGCGCAATTGATCGAAGCGCCGATGCGCGATGACGGATTCGATCTGGCCGCGATCCTCGATGCGATCAATGAAGACACGCGCCTAGTTTTTCTGGCGAATCCGAATAATCCCACCGGGACGATGCTGGACGCAGCAGCAGTTCACCAATTTCTGGAAGAGGTTCCGGGGCATGTGGTGGTTGTGCTCGACGAGGCATATTTCGAGTTCGCCGTGCATTTCGCCTCGCTGCGCGGAATCGAATATTCGCGCTCCCTCGACTACGTTCGTAAAGGCGCAAGCGTAGTTGTATTGCGCACGTTTTCAAAAGCTCACGGGCTCGCCGGACTGCGCGTCGGCTATGGGATGGGTCCCGCAGAATTGATCACATACTGCGCCCGGATGCGCAACACCTACTCCGTTTCCTCGGTCGGCCAACTGGCGGCGCTGGCGGCGCTCGACGATAAGCTTCACATCGGCCGCACCGTGGCGAACAACACCGCGCAAGCAAAAATTCTGTCTGACGGATTATCTGAGCTGGGCTATCGCGTCGTCCCAACCTATGCGAATTTTGTTTATTGCGACGTCGGTGAAGATGCCCTCGACGTTGTGGCACGCGTGCGTCAGGAAGACATCAGCATTCGTGCGCTCGGAACGTGGGGAGCACCGGCGTGCATTCGCGTCAGCATTGGCACGCCCAAACAGAATGAAACTTTTCTCGAAGCGGCGCGCAAGACTGCTCACTCCAGGCCTTTTCGCCGCTAGCCTACAGATGTCACGCCGCGGGAATTCTCGCCGCTCCATAAAGTCCGGCATCGCTACCCAAAAGCGCCCGCGTGATGATCGTTTTCTTGCGGGTTCGCGGCACGACCTGCGCCGCCGCTCCTTCTTCTCTTCCCGTGTCCCTCGCCAAAGGATCGTCTGGAGCGGTCGCCGCATAGACCAGCGATCGTTCGCGCAACTCTTCGAACATGGTGGGAGCGAAAGCGTCCCATGCACTGGAAACGCCTCCACCGATCACAAACATCTCGAGGTTCAACGTGTTCACTACACCGCCGAGCATCAGCCCCAGGGCGCGTCCGAAGCGGCGGAAAATTTTCTGCGCCTGCTCGTCGCCCTGAATCGCGAGATTGTAAATTGATTTGGCGCCGAACTCCGCGTCTGCGCTGGCAGCCTTAGCCAATTCCGGCGCCGCGCCCGATGCTATGGCTTCCTGCGCCATGCGTACAACGGCCGTGGCTGATGCGTAGCGCTCGGCGCAACCATGACTGCCGCATCCGCACGGAACGCCATCAGGCTCGATCATGTTGTGGCCGAATTCGCCTGACATTCCATTCATGCCGTGCCAAATCTTGCCGTTCAGCACGATGCCGCCGCCAATGCCGGTGCCGAGCGTGACCATTGCCATGTTATCCACGCCCCGAGCCGCTCCCAGCCATTTTTCGCCAAGAGCCGCGACGTTGGCATCGTTGTCCAGAAAAACACGGGCGCCGAGGCGCTGCTCGATCTCGGCGCGGACGGGGTAGTCCGACCATCCCGGCAAATTCGCCGACTTGCGCAGCATTCCCGCCTCCATGTCGATGATGCCCGGTATGCCAATGCCCGCGCCAAGGAACGAACCTCCTCTGCGATATTTTTCGGTAAGGCGGCGAATCGCTTCGCACATTTCGTTGATGCAATGATCAGGTCCCAAAGTTACTTTCACGCCTAAAGTAATTTTCTCCAGCAACTGGCCGTGAGTACTGATGGCTGCAATGCGCAGGTTTGTGCCGCCGAGATCGACGCCGATGGAGAAATCTGACATGCGGTGAGAGACTATCAGAATTGGGGGTCGCGTGCCGAGGGTGGCTTGCTGATTAGTGATTTCTGATTGCTGATTGAATGCTGTGCTCACTCGAGGTTTTCAGTCAGCAATCAGAAATCATCAAATCAACAATGGCTCTATTTCTGGCAAGCTGCGCAATAATGGCTGCTGCGTCCCGCGATCACAATGCGCTTAATCGGTGTCTTGCACACCAGGCAGGGCTCACCCTCACGGCCGTAGACCCGGTGTTGGAGTTGAAAGAAACCCTCTTCACCGTCCGCGTTGACGTAATCGGACACCGACGACCCGCCCAGAGCGATCGCTTCCTGCAAAACTTCCTGGATCGCAATCAGCAGTTTGCCCAGTTGATCGCGCGAAATCGAGGCTGCTCGACGGCGCGGGCGGATGCCTGAGCGAAACAAAGACTCGTCAGCATAAATATTCCCGACCCCCCGCAGCAACTTCTGATTCAGCAGCGCGCTCTTGATCGGCGTCTTTCGTCCGCGGAATAATTCTATAAATTGGGCAAGCTCGATCTCCAGTGGCTCGACGCCGCCGGCGTCGAAATCCGCAGCCTGCGCTACGCTCAGACGCCCAAATCGCCGCGGATCGACAAAGCGCAGTTCCCGGTCCGATGCCAGCTTCAAAATCGCGTGCGTATGCTTGAGCACTTCATCCCTGGGCTCGCACACCTGCAAGCGTCCGGTCATACCAAGATGCACGATAAACTGAGCCTTGGCTGGCATGGCTCGGGCGCTCTTCCCCGTCTTTTCGCGCTCTAAATCGAACACAATATGCTTCCCCATCCTGCGCACAGCGGCGATCCGCTTGTGCTGCAGCGTCGACGCCATCACCGACGCGGGCGACTTCAGCGGCTCTTTCTTCTGCCCCAGCCACACCGAGTCAATCACGTCTCCCGTGACTCGTTTTGCGAGACCACGGGCAATCGTTTCTACCTCAGGAAGTTCAGGCATGGTGAATTCAGTTTACTTGGAGTGGGAGTTATTGCAGGGACGTCAACAGCCAACACAGCAAGAACGGGTAACTGGAGAGGCGTCAGTCCGCTGGCATGGGCGCGGTTCGGGGGGCGGCGCGGCGTTCGTGTACGGGGTAGGATTCCTCGGTTGACGTAGCCAGCCAGCGGCGCACGGCAGGCAAAGCACCGCGCATGGCCACTTCGCCAACGCGTATCAACTCGTCGGCGCGTTTGAAATCATCGTAGGCAAAGCCCGCCACATCCGGCTCAATCACGAGATCGGCGTCGCCCCGCCACAGGGATGACATTGCATCCTGTGCGATGGCAAACGATTGCCCGATGACATCAAACAAATGACGCGGCGGCCCACTGCTGGCCCACGTCCCTTTGAGATGAACGGCAAGCACGCGATCGGCTCCCATTTCACGCAGCGGACGGGTGGGCACCGGATGCGAAAGCATGCCATCGACTAGATAGCGTCCACGAATTTCGACGGGCAGAAACATTCCCGGATAGGCGCAACTCGCGCGCACGGGATCGATGATCGATCCGGAGTGAAACACGACCCCCTCGCCGGTATTGAAATCGGTTGCGGTCACGCCCAGGGGAATGCGGAGTTCCTCAAAAGTTTTCACCTTGAGCGTGCGCGCCAGGAATGCGACCATGCGATCGTTGGTGGCGAAACCGCAGCGCGAAATGGTCCAACGAGCAAAAGTCGTAAAGCGAACCGTGCGGGCCATCTCAGCTAACTCGGCGGGCGAGAGTCCGCTGCAATACGCGGCGCCGATCAGCGCCCCCACACTCGTCCCAGTCACTACGCGAATGGGGATGCCTTCTTCTTCGAGCGCTTTCAGAACTCCGATGTGCGCGATGCCGCGGGCAAAGCCCCCGCCCAGAGCGAGGCCGATGGCAGGAATGCGATCTGCCCCGGGACCAGTCTTGCGGGAGAACTCCCGCCCGAAGGCCTGCACCGTCCGAAGAATCTTACCCAGACCGCTCACAGCAACCCCACTCTTCCGGCCCACTGGCGGCTGGAATTGCCGAATCGTTCAATACTATTAATTAAGATGCCATAAAGCCGCGAGAGGCTGCAGAGCACTGGCGTGCTAGTCATCGTTACCAAGGAACGTGGCACATTCGAGTAAGGAAGTAACGGTTACCGCAGGCTCTCGGGGCGCCTGTGGATGACGAACTGCTTTATTCCTGCTAACTTGCATCCATATGGTGCGTGAAATATCGGCCGGCGGCGTGGTGGTGCGAAGTAGAGACGGCGAGTGGTGGATGGCCGTCATAGAGCCTCCTGCCGGACCCGCGACTCGTATTCCCTCCGCCACGAAGCGCGGATCGAAGTCTAAGCCGGTACTCTGCCTGCCCAAAGGCCTGGTGGATCCGGGCGAAAAGGCGCTGGAGGGTGCGCTCCGCGAGGTGCGTGAAGAGACCGGTATTACTGCCGCGATGGTCGTCAAACTCGCGGACATTAAATACACCTACGTTCGCTCCTGGGGCGACGGCGAGCGCGTCTTCAAGATCGTCAGCTTCTATCTGCTGCGCTACGAATCGGGACGGATCGATAATATTGCCGAAGAGATGCGGATCGAAGTGGCGCGGGCTCAGTGGATACGGCTGGAAGACGCTCCGAAGCTCCTCGCCTATCGCGGCGAAAAGCAAATGGCGCGAAAGGCAATGGAATACCTGTCGGCCAACGTTATCTAACCATTTTTCGGGAAGTGGCGGGAACTCGCGTCCACTCGATAGACTGCCATAGGCGGAGCGTTGCGGTAGGACCCCGCGGAGAGAATTCATGAAGCGCATCAATAAAGTCGCGATTCTCGGCGCCGGAACCATGGGCGCCCGCATCGCAGCACACTTCGCCAACACCGGCATTCCCAGCCTGCTACTCGATATGGTCCCGAAAGATGCGCTTGCCGACGCCGGACCTGCGGCGCGCAACAGGATCGCAGCGGCTGGACTTGATGCCGCAAAGAAATCGAAGCCGGCGGCTTTTATGGAGGCCTCACTGGCCCGTTTCATTACTGTGGGCAATTTTGAAGACGATTTGAAGAAACTGGCCGACGTCGACTGGATCATTGAGGCAGTCGTCGAAAATCTTGAAATCAAACGGGCATTGCTACGCAAAGTCGAGGCCATCCGCAAGCCTGGGACGATCGTGACCACTAATACCAGCGGCTTGCCCGTTGGCAAAATTGCTGAGGGATTTTCCGACGACTTTCGGCGTTCTTGGTTTGGAACGCATTTTTTCAATCCGCCGCGCTACATGCGGTTGATCGAGTTGATTCCGACGCCTGAAGCTGATCCCGCACTGATCGCTGCCGTCTCGCACTTCTGCGACATTCGCCTGGGCAAAGGCGTAGTGCTGGCGAAAGATACGCCGAACTTCATCGGCAACCGTATTGGCACATTCTCTGTGCTGAACGTCATGAGACTGATGCAGGAGATGGACTTCTCCATCGAAGATGTTGACGCTTTGACGGGACAGGCGGTTGGCTGGCCAAAATCTGCGACCTTCCGCACCATCGATATGGTGGGACTGGATATTTTGGGCCACGTCGTTAGCAACATGACCAGCCCGACGCGTGTGGAGGCGGGCGAGGCGCCCGCAGCGCTCGATGAACGCGGCGATCTGAGCCTTCCCGATTTCTACAAGCAGATGCTCGAGCGCAAATGGCTGGGGGATAAAACCAAGGGCGGCTTCTACAAGAAAATAAAAGGTGGCGAAGGCAAGGAAGACGAGCGCCTCGCTCTCGACTGGAAGACGCTGGAATATCATCCGCGGGAGAAGCCGAAGTTCCCAGCGCTCGACCTGGCGAAAAATATTGAGGAGACCGGGAAGCGACTGCGTACGCTGCTCGGTCTCGAGGGCGCTCCACAGAAGGGCGACAAGGCCGGAGCATTCCTGTGGTCCGCGCTCACCGATCTCTGGACCTATTCCGCCAACCGCATTCCAGAAATCTCCGACTCTATCGTCGAGATCGACCGCGCCATGCGGCTCGGCTTCAACTGGGAGTTTGGTCCGTTTGAGCTATGGGATGCAGCCGGAGTCGCGCCCACCGTCGCGCGGATGAGAAACGAAGGCAGGCCGATCGCCGCAAATGTTGAGAAACTGCTCGCCGCCGGACACAAGGGTTGGTACATTGACGATCCCAAATCGGCGTCGGGACGAAAGTATTGGGATTTCAAGACCGAGAGCTGGAAACCGGTTGAAGTTCCCACCGGCGTGTGGTCGGTAACCGTCGCGAAGAAATCCAACGGAGTGGTCAAGAAAAACTCCGGTGCTTCCCTGGTCGACCTGGGCGACGGTGTGGGCTGCATCGAGTTTCATTCGAAGATGAACTCGCTCGGCGCCGACATCATTACCTTGATCAGCCAGACGCTCAAGCCGGGCGGCCCGGGCGACAACTTCGACGCTCTCGTCATCAGTAACGACGCTACCAATTTTTCGGTGGGCGCAAATCTCATGCTGCTGCTCATGAGCGTTCAGGAAGAAGAATGGGACGACGTCGATCTCGTCATCCGCCAGTTTCAAGGAATGACGCAGGCGATCAAGTTTTCACCAAAACCCGTGGTGGCCGCGGCGTTTGGACTGTGCCTGGGCGGCGGAACGGAAATTTCATTGCATGCGGCTGCTCGTCAGCCGCATGCAGAACTCTATACCGGCCTCGTGGAGGTCGGGGTCGGGCTGCTCCCCGGCGGCGGAGGCTGCAAAGAAATGCTGCTGCGCGCCGTCGACGGTGCAGCGGCGGCGCACGGCAAGGGTTCAGGAGACGCTCTGGCGGGCTCGGTCGAAATGATGGAAGCGATGAAGCGCGCCTTCGAAACTATTGCGGCTGCCAAGGTCGCAACTTCGGCGCATGAAGCCCGCGCCTTCGGCTTCCTCGCCGACAGCGACCACATCACCATGAATCGCGAACGCGTTCTATCCGACGCCAAGGCTCGCGCTCTGGAATTGGTTCGGGCCGGATACGAACCGCCGGTTCCCCGCACGGACATCCCGGCGCCGGGAGAAAATCTTCTGGCAGCGCTAAAGCTGGGCGTCCACCTCATGCGCCAAGGCGACTTTATCACCGACTACGAAGTGAAGTTGGGACACAAGATCGCCGAAGTCTTATGCGGCGGCAATGTCACTCCCGGCACACCGGTGAGCGAGCAGTACATTCTGGATTTGGAGCGTGAAGGATTCAAGTCGTTGTGCGGCGAAAAGAAAACGCAGGAGAGAATTCAGTTCACGCTGAAAACCGGGAAAACTTTGAGGAATTGAGGGTCACCTGGCTTTGAGCGCATAGCGATAGGAACCAGCAAGAATGGAAATACATCCAGCGAGGAGAGTGTCTTTTGAGGAGGTCTGCGCCGCCTTTCGGCTGGACAATCCTATTGGATTCGGCAGTAGTGAGTGGGCTCTCAATGCGCTGGAAATGGCGAACAAACAATTCGGCACATGGATGTTGCGAAGCCTCTCCTTGGAAGACATTTTGGGCATCATGCTCCCGCACCACCTGCATGATGGGCAAGAGCTTGTCCCCAAATCGTGCTCGAGTGTGTCAGAGGCGATTGAGAAACTGAACTCGGTTCCAGGCAGTCACTCCTGCTCGAAGAGGATTGATGAACTATCTAGAACACCCCCTTCACCTGTGTTCTTAAGCATTGCCCCCATACATCACCCGGACTATTGGGAGTTGCGCAAACGTAACTACAGCGGCCTCACCCATCTTGACGGCCTACACCGCCTCATCGCGTGGGGGCGAGCAGGCAAATCAGGCCCCGCCGCTTACGTGGCAGGGTCGAATGTCCCATCAGTTTAGATGGATTATCAAGGTGCGAGTGATTCTTGAGGGTATATATATTTGATATATGCTAATGAATCATGCCCAAGGCCGACATCGCCAAACTTTTCCAGAACGGCCGCAGCCAAGCGGTTCGGTTGCCGCGAGAGCTTCGCTTTGAGGGGGACCGCGTCCGCATCCGGCGTGTGGCGCAGGGAGTGCTCCTCGAACCGCTCATCCAGAATCCGAAAGAATGGTTCGGCAAGCTCGATGAATTGAACTCCGAGCCGTTCCCCGTCCGCCGGCAGCCTGCCGCGCCACGGCGAAAAGTTTTCTAGTGGACTACCTGCTGGATACAAACGCGTGTATTGCCCTCATCAATGGGAGCCCGGCGCCAGTTCGTGCAAAGCTGCAAAGGCAATCGCCGCCGGTGACGGCATCTTTTTGTCCTCGATCGCAGCCTTCGAATTATGGTACGGCGTTGCCAAGAGCACACGACACGATTTCAATCGCAAACGCCTCGAGACCTTCCAGGCCGGTCCTGTCGTTGTGCTTCCCTTTGAAGATGAGGATGCCCACGCTGCAGGCTCCATTCGAGCGTCACTGGAGGCCTCCGGCAAACCAATCGGCGCTGATGATGTTCTGATGGCTGGGCAAGCCTTGCGCCATCAACTCACGCTTGTGACCGCAAATGTGTCCGAGTTCTCACGCGTAAAAGGACTCAGTTGGCAAAACTGGGCGAAGTCTTAACGCTCTGTTTCGGAGTTTTTCGTTTCTGTATTGAGAAAACTCAGCCTGCTACAATCAGCAATTATGCTGAGATTTCTTCACGTTTCTGCCGCACTCCTTGTTATCTCCATCGCAACAATCCAGCCGAGCAATGCTCAAGCCAGCGCCCAGAAAGACGCTCCGGCAAAGGAAGTAGCGCCCGACGTGCCCGACGCCATCACCGTTCCCGCCGGACAAGACGTCGTGCTCTTCACCCACGCTTCGGGATCGCAGATTTACACTTGTGCGGCGGGCGCCGACGGTAAGTTCGCGTGGACGCTCAAAGCTCCCGATGCCGAACTCCGCGACCGCAGAGACAAAACAATTGGAAGCCACTTCGCCGGACCGACCTGGAAATTGAAAGACGGCAGTGAAGTGACGGGCAAGAAGGCGGCCAGCGTCGACTCGCTCGATCCCGATTCGATTCCGTGGCTCCTGGTGACGGTCGTCAGCCACGCCGGCAAAGGCCTGCTCTCAGACGTCACCACCATCCAGCGCGTCCACACCAAAGGCGGCAAAGCCCCATCCGATGGTTGCGATCAGACGCACAAAGACGCCGAAACCAAGAGCAGCTACACCGCCGATTATTACTTTTTCGCACCCGCTAAGTGAGGCACCGAAGCCTCCTTCCGTGCCTCACATGGCTTACGGCATCAGCATGATCGGCTTTACTCCGAGCGAGATCGACCCCTGCACCGAAGTGTTCGCGTCAGTCACATCCACATACTGGCTGTAGCCTGCGGGAGGCACGTAGGATGCCGTGGTGCATACTCCCTTGGCGCACGTCTGCGAAGTATCCCAGACGACCAGGTTCGCTCCAATGGCGCATGACCAGATATTCCCTGTGCTGGTACAAGGCTGAGGCTGCTGCCCCATGAGCCAGCCAGCAACCACGTTGTAGGCGTAGCCCGCAGGCGACGGGGTCCCGGTGGAGGTCTCGATCCGGCCGGAGAACGCTCTAGTACCCCACTCATACCAGGTTTGCGTCAACAGGTTGTTGCTGGCGGCCAGTCCAGCCTGTATCAGTTCGTAGTGCGTGATCCACGCCGTCTGCATGTCGGGATCGGTCACTCCATTCGTCCCCCATCCCCCTTCCGTCGTCATGATGGGCTTACCCAACATTCCGTAGGTGTCGGCCATCTGTCGAAAAGTCGTGACCATTGTCTGGATAGGCGCGTTGGTTGAGAGCGGACTCTCGGGCAGCGGCACCGGCACGGTAGCCCTCGGTCCGGTTTGGCTCGGATAGCCGTGGAAGGAGAGCACATCGGCGTACTGCCCGCCTCCGGCTTTCAGATACGCGGTCATCATGGGGACGCCGTTGATCCAAACCACGGACGGAGTAACGACCTTCGAGTAAGGGTCCTGCTTCAAGATAGGATAGGCGGCCTGGGCGAGGCTGACCATCTGTGCCACGTTGCCGGTGTAGAACAGGTTATTGCTCATCTCATTCCACAGTTCGTAGTAAGCCACGTGCGGAGCCGTTATTCCGTTGTAGTGGTTTACGACCGCGGTGACGAAGTCGATCCAGTCTTGTATGTTGTCGGGCGGAGCCGTGCACGAGAGAATCCTGACATCATTCTTGTAGCACGTCGATTGGTCGGCCACCGCCCATCCTGGCGTCCAGCCGAAGACGACATCGACCAACGCCGTGCCGTTGGCATCCTTCGGAGCCTTCTTCACGAAAATGTCGAGATTCACAAAGGTATAGGTTCCTCGGGCCGTCCCTTCTACCAGTGTCCAGGCCAGCGCCGGATGACTGATTACTCCATAACTAACCTGTGGCATATCGGCCGGGCTGGCAATTCCCATGCCGAAGAAACTTGGTTGGATTTGAGCTTGAAGAGTGACGGAGACGAAAACTGAAACGCAGACCAAGAAGACGATGCGGCGCATAACTTCCTCCCCTGATTTGTCTAACTTTCCAACTGGGCCCGTACTGCAACTGCTTACGATGCGAATCCGGGGAGGGATCGATTGATCTGAATCCTATACCGGCTTCGCCGAAATGAGAAGTTAAGATGCGAAACGAATGGACGTGGAAATGTAAAACTTTTGTCAAGCACAAGAGACACCAATCGATTCGATCGCTCCCTGGAACATTCTTGTTACGGCCTTGCCTGCGCGAATGGATTTGTCGGCAAAGATTTACAATGAATCCAGGAGTCTTCCATGCGAGAAGTCGTGATTGCCTCTTCCGTTCGCACGCCTGTCGGACGCGCCTTCAAGGGCACGCTGCGCGCCACGCGCCCCGATGAACTCGCGGCGGTCGCCATCAAAGGCGCGCTTGATCGCGTGCTCCGACTCGACCCAAAAGAAATCGAGGACGTGATCCTCGGTTGCGCCATGCCCGAAGCCGAGCAGGGAATGAACGTGGCCCGCATTGCTTCTCTGCGCGCCGGCTTGGCTGTGGAAATCTCGGCCCTCACCATCAACCGCTTCTGCTCTTCGGGATTGCAGGCGATCGCCATGGCCGCCGAGCGCATCATGAGCGGCGGCGCGGAGGTGATCGTCGCCGGTGGCACTGAGTCGATGAGCATGATCCCCATGGGCGGCCACAAGATTTCGCCCAATCCCTGGCTGGTCGATCACTATCCTGACGCTTACCTGAACATGGGACTTACCGCGGAGCGGGTCGGGCAGCGTTTCGGCATTACCCGCGCGCAAGCGGACGAGTTTTCGCTGCGCAGCCATCAAAAGGCGTTAGCTGCGATTCAAGCGGGAAAATTTGACGACGAGACCGTCACCGTGCCAGTGACCTTCACCACTCCGAATGGATCGAAGCCCAAGCGGCAGGAGATCGCGTTCAAAACCGATGAAGGCCCGCGCGGCGACACCTCGCTCGAAGCCCTAATGGCGCTGAAGCCAGCCTTTCATGTGAAGGGCACGGTAACGGCCGGCAATTCATCTCAAATGTCCGACGGCGCAGCCGCAGCTGTCGTCATGTCAGCGGAGCGGGCCAAAGCGTTGGGGATTCAGCCGCTGGCGCGGTATGTCTCATTCGCCACGGCGGGTTATAAGCCCGAAGAAATGGGACTCGGCCCGGTATTCGCAATTCCGAAGGCGTTGAACTTAGCCGGGCTGAAGCTGTCCGATATCGACGTCATCGAATTGAATGAAGCCTTCGCCGCGCAATCGCTGGCCGTAATTCAAGAAGCCGGGCTGGACTCGGAGAAAGTGAATCCGAACGGCGGCGCGATCGCGCTCGGTCATCCCCTGGGCTGCACCGGAGCCAAGCTCACCGCCAGCATCATTCGCGAGCTGAAACGCCGCAAGGCCCGCTACGGCATGGTGACCATGTGCGTAGGCGGCGGCATGGGCGCAGCAGGGATTTTCGAGAACATCCAGTAAGGAGTTCCTCAAACGTCCTTTCTTCTCATAGAGCCACGGAGCTATAATCCCACTCAGAGGAGGCTCCCATGTCCGTCCCTCGGGTTTTACTGATCCTTTCGCTTTCTCTTTCTTTTGCGGCCCTCCCGCTCGCGGCTCAGTCTTCTTCCGACATCAACCTATTAGCCTCGACTCCTCAGACCGGGTCGCTCACCAATCCATTCCGCGACGCTCCTGCGGATCCCTTTAGATTGCGGATCAATCCTCAGATCGGAACGACGCCCACGAACCCATTCTCGGCTCTATCTTCGGACTCAAGCACCAACGTCGTGCTTGGCTCCCCGCGTAAGGTCGAGATCGTCGATGCGCAAGGCGAAATCACCTGCCTCTCGATGCGAACCTATCGCGTGAAGCGCGACCGGCCGCAGTCCGATGCAACGGTTCCTGCCGGTTATTCGACTTGCACGCCAAGCAAGCGCTTTGACGTAAAGAGCGCGGTGGAGAAATCCGGGGCGGTTTTGCACTAAATTATGGCAAGGAACTAGCAATCTCCGCGGCACTTCTTTACAGAATTGTTACGCTTTTTTACTGGGTGCAGGAGTATCCTTTCTGCGGATGGCAGCGTCCAACGAATTCAGGGCGACCCCAAGCCCGATTCGAAACGGTTGGTACGAGGTGCTCTATGCGGCTCTCCGGCCTTTCCACAGCAGCAATCCTGTTATTAACTTCGACCTTTTTTGCGCAACATACAGCCAGCGCTCCGGCTCCGAGCCCTGCACCGAGCACGCCCGTAACCGCTCCGGCGCCTGCACCGCCAGCCCCGAGCCCGGCACCCAGTGCGGCGTCAAGCGCGTCTTCAAGTGCTAGTATGTCGCACGCCAGCGCCCCGGCTCCGAGTCCGGTGAGCAGTCCGGTAAGTCATGTGTCCTCAAGCCCCAGCCCGGTAGCGAGTCATGAGTCCGCGAGTTCTTCGCCGTCGAATGCCAGTGCTACGAAAGTAGCTTCGCCAGAGCATGGAACTCAGTCGGTGGCACGGCGGGTGAATGAGAATTCCTCGCCAAAGGATCATGAGGCTAAAGCGGTCGATCCCGACCTGCGTCGGCGCATCTGCGATGACGGCGTGTGTAAAGAGAAAGAGAAGGAACCACCGGCCCACCCCGCACCCGAGTCTGATTTGCGGCGCCGCGTCTGCGTCGGTGGGGAGTGCCCATGTGGCCCGGGTGAGCCCGCTGGCAAGAATGGATGCGCTGCGCCGGCGGTCCAGGCACGAGCTCAGCAGTGCGAAGTTGGCGCGACATGGAATGGCACCAGATGCGAGAAATCGACGGAGGACTGTGCCAGCATCCGCGCGCGAGCGGGCGCCCTCGCTGAAGAACTGAGGAGCATCAAGGCGGAGATGCAGGCGGCATGCACCAACGATCCATCGGGCTCGGAGTGCGAAAATGCCAGGCAGCGGATGGAAGATGTGCGCCAGCTTTACCGCAGGCTGATCAATGGGGCCTCGGCTCCGTGCCGCGCCGGGCTGCCCGACGAGATCTCTCTGATCTAGTGGCGCCGCCAAACCGCCCCATTGGCCGCCGCGATGGTAACCTCGTCGCGCCCTCCCGCTATCATTTCCCGTTCACCGCGAATTAGAATAAGACTCGCACTTCGCCCCGTCGACGCGTCTGGCGAGGTTTGCTCACGAGGAAAGACATGGCTACGACCACCGCAGTGCCCGTCAGGATTTCCGGCGGCAGCTTCCTGCTCGAAGAACGGCGTCCCGACGAAA
>Ga0210410_10000335_pt1 | contig 57130 bp, 53 predicted proteins | sample IncBWC4MmetaG_FD_161058 | JGI IMG/M metagenome (GOLD analysis project Ga0210410, IMG submission 161058) | Forest soil microbial communities from Barre Woods Harvard Forest LTER site, Petersham, Massachusetts, United States - Inc-BW-C-4-M | ecosystem: Environmental > Terrestrial > Soil >...
CGCACCACCCTGCAAGCCCGCATCCGCAAGCTGGGTATCAAACGCCCTGTCTGACACGAAACGTCCACTTGGATTAACCGGGGGACTGTGCTTTCCTGAAAAGGTAGATGATGAAACTGCTTCCAACTCGCAATCACCCTTCCTCGCGGGCACTCCTGAGCTTCGTCGCGGCACTCGTCTTGTTCCCGTTTGCCGGCTCCGCCCTTGCACAGATGCCTGTCATCCGTTTTGTTCGCGATCCCGATCCGGCTCCCGATTTCAAGCTCAAAGAACTCGCCGGCAAGGAGCTGACTCTCGAGGCGTTCCGCGGCAAAGTCATCCTGCTGAATTTCTGGGCCACCTGGTGCGGCCCATGCCGTGCAGAAATCCCCGAATTAGTGGCGTTGCAGAATCGCTACAAGGACCGGCTGCAGATTGTTGGCCTGGTGGTGGATGACGACGATGAAAAAGAGATCCGCAAGGTGATCGAGTCCGAGGGCATCAATTATCCCGTCGCGCTTGCCGATACCGAAACACGCTTTGCCTACGGCGGCATCGCCGCGCTGCCCACCGTATTCGTAATCAACGCCGAGGGCCGCGTCATGCAGAAACACGTCGGCCTCTTCAATCCCGCTCTCTATGAAGCTGAAGTGCGCGCCTTGCTCGGCCTTCCCATCCCCGCCAAGGTGGAAACCTTTCAGGATGAGGGCGACATTTTTCTTAAGCACGCCGACCGCGCCAAAATTCTCCCCGGCGTGGACATGTCCAAACTTTCACCCGAGCAGCGCGACGTGGCACTTCACAAGTTCAACGCCGAGTCCTGCACCTGCGGCTGCAAATTCACCCTGGCCCAATGCCGCATTTATGACGCTGCCTGCCAGATTAGCCAGAAGCGTACTTCGGAAATCGTAAAGGAACTCTCAACGCAAGAAGCCAATCAATCTCCGAAGGACTCCGAGAAAGTGCCCGCTTCCGCGAGCCCGCCCGCGCCCCCTGAAACACCCAAGCCCTAACCGGCTGCCCGGAATTTTCTTCTCAGCGTCCTCTGCGCTCTTCCTCTGCGAACTCTGCGTCAAATCTTTTCTTTCTCTCTTCCGGCCACAAATTACTTGCGCAGCAGTTCCGTCGCCGCCCCGGTCATCGCCTTCACGCCCGTCCGAATCGCCGGCTCCGGCAAGGGAGCAAACTCGCTCGAGTGCGGCCCGGGCAACCGCGTCCCCTTTTCCTGCGCCTCTTTCCACTTGACCGGATCCGTTGCCCCCAGCCAGAACATCGTTATCGGCGGTTTCGGGTCTTCCAGCGCGAACAAACTGAAATCTTCGCTGGCCATTATCGGCTGGCCCGGCCACACATTCTCCTTGCCCAGTGATTTTTCCAGCGCAACGGCCACGCGCTGCGTTAGCACCGGGTCGTTTATTGTCGCTGGCACATGGTCTTTCACGAATTCAATGATCGGCGCGCGTTCCACCGGAATCCCCGCCGCCTCTGCAATCCCGTTCGTGATCCGCTTGATCGACGCGAGCACTTTTTCGCGCTGCGCCGGCGTCATCGTGCGCACTGTCAACTGCAGGTGCGCCTCGTCCGGAATAATGTTGTACCTTGTGCCCGCGTGAAACGATCCCACTGTCACCACAGTTGGCACCAGCGGATCCGATTCCCGGCTGACGACCGTCTGCAAAGCGACCACCAGTTCGGACGCGATGACGATCGGATCCTTCGTAACGTACGGCGCAGCGCCATGCCCGCCATACCCCCGAATCGTAATGTCCACCGAGTCCGCTCCGGCCAGCATCGGCCCGGCGTGCCAGGCAACCGTTCCGGCCGGCAGAAAAGACGAATCGTGCAGCGCAATCACATAATCCGGTTTCGGGAATTTCGTGAACAACCCCGCGCGCAACATCGCCGCCGCCCCGCCCATGCCCTCTTCCGCAGGCTGCCCAATCAGCACCAGCGTTCCGCTCCACTTATCCTTGGTTTCCGCCATCATCTTCGCGGTGCCCAGGAATACGGTCATGTGCAAATCGTGCCCGCATGCGTGCATCACGCCCACTTCGCCGTTCGGCCGCTTCTCCCGCACCTTGCTCGCGTAAGGCAAGCCCGTATTTTCCGTCACCGGCAGCGCATCCATGTCCGTGCGGACGTAAACTGTGGGACCCGAACCATTCCGCAGCAGTGCAACCACTCCATAAGCGGGATTCCCGGAACCATATATTCCAAAGTGGTCGGTCACCGCGTAACCCATCTTCTTTAATTGCGCTGCGACCAGCGCGGACGTCTCTTTTTCTTCCGTCGAGAGTTCCGGGTGTTCATGTAAATACTTGTAGGTTCCCACCCAGTCGTTGATGTTCCTGTCGATCCGTTGATCGAGATCGTCCTGGGCGGCCGCTGGCATCCCCGTCGCGAGCAAGAGCGATGCAATCCCGATCCAACGCATCAGTCGAATTTTCATTAGTGCCTCCCGGTGCGCGGGCATTCTATCAAATGTCCACTCACCCCTCGGCTGGAATCCACTGCCGCAGCTTTTTCCTTGTCGCGGCAGAGTCCCCGATTTACACTCGCCACCAGTTGCAAATCTCTTCTCAGGAGTCTTCCATGAACCGTCGTGTGTGGATTCTATTCGTTGCCCTTGGCCTTTCTACCATCTTCACTGTTCGCGGCGCTTTCTCGCAGGGTGAAGCGCAATCCAAGCGCCGCGCCATCAACCTTCCCGAAAAACCGGTCCAGGCTCCATTCAGCAACGCCATCCTTGCCGGCGACACGCTCTATCTTGCCGGCAACATCGGTCTAGACCCCAAGACCGGAAAGGCACCCGAGAAAATCGAAGACGAAATCAAGAATCTTTTCGACGGATACAAGGCCACCCTCAGCGCCGCCGGAATGACCATGGACGACCTTGTTTACGTGCAGGTCTACTGCACCGACCTCGCCTACTACGACAAATTCAATGCCGCATACCGCACGCAGTTCTCCAAGGATTTTCCGGCGCGCGCGTTCATCGGCGCAGGCTCCCTCCTCCGGGGAGGCCATTTCGAAATGCAGGCCATCGCCGTTCACCACTAGCGCCGGCTCGAAGAATTAGTCGCGCGATCTGCAGCATAAGTTGATACAAGGAACCCTCTAAGAACTACCCCTTGCCGATGAATGCCAATATATGGTCTCGCATTGTATGCCATAATATGGGCGTAGGGCCATATCATGGCATCTAGGAATTATACCCAATCTGACTTTTCTTTTTAACATTAAGTAAAATAAGAACTTAATTTTGAACCGAATTAAACCCGAATTGGCATTCTCCGTGCACGCATACTACCAGCGAGACCCAATTCCACATGTTAAGAATCACTACCGAAAACAGGCGGGGAAAACTCTTCCTCAGCGTCGAAGGTTCACTCTCTGGACCCCGCGTGGCCACCCTGGAGCAGTGCTGGCGTGAACTTTCCGCCACCTCTCCCCGCCCAAAGTTCTGCATCAATTTGTGCGGCGTCAGCTTCATCGACAACGCAGGCAAAGTTCTGCTGAAAGAGATGTACCGTCTTGGCGCCGAGCTTCTGGCCGAAGGCTGCCTCAATCAAGCCATTGTCACCGAAATTATTGGGCCTGGCCGCAAAGCAGAAACTCGCGAGCCCAAAGATAAAGACAACGATCCATCGAAGGGATCGCCCTTCTTTTTCTACGTAATCTTTTTCAGCCTGCTTCTGATGCCCGCTTTTGCAGGGGCGCAAACCAAGAACCCCGCGTTGCCGGCTAACGCGCCGACAGACACTTGGAAGCTGACCCTGGAAGAATCTGTGGCGCTGGCCATCAAGCAGAATCCGACGCAGCAAATCGCCGTGCTCAACGCCGCCGAAAGCATTCAGGACAAAAACATCACCCGCTCCGGTCTCCTGCCGCAGGCAAATCTGCACGTCGCGGATTCTGCGAATCGCGTAAACGTCGATGCTCAATTCGGCGGTACTGTTCCCAAGCAATTTCCTTTCCCGGAGCACATCGGCCCCTACCAGCTTTTCTCGGCGGGTCCCACGTTCGGCAGCAACATTTTCGACCTCACCCTTTGGAAGCGCTACCAGGCCGCACGGAGTAACGTGGATGTCAGCAAGGCCAACAGCCTTTCCACGCGCGAGCAGGTGATTCTTCTTGTCGTCTCGCAATATATCGGCACATTGCGCGCGGTGGCCAACGTCGAAGCCTCCAGATCGCGGGTTGATCTTGCCCAAGCCCTCTACGATCAGGCAGCCGACCTGCAAAAAGAAGGCGTCGGCACGGGCATTGATACGTTGCGCGCCAACGTCGAACTGCAAAACGAAAAGCAGCGCCTCATTGAAGCCGAAAATGACCGCGAGTCCTCGCTCTACGGCCTAAGCAAGCTCCTGAATCTCGATCCGCGCCAGAAAATCGAGCTCGCCGATTCCCTTAGCTTTTTCGACACTCCGCAGCCGGATGTCGAAGCCAGCATCGACGATGCCCTATCCGCCCGCCAAGAGTGGAAAGCGATTGAGTCGCAGGAGAAGTCCGCGAAACTCGAAAAGCAAGCCTCGCAATACCAGCGCCTGCCTTCGGTGCGTTTCGACGGCAACTGGGCGTATCTCGGCGCCTCTCCCAGCAGCAGCATCCCTACGTATCAATATCAGGGCTCGGTCAACATGCCGTTGTTTACCGGCGGCCGCATCCGGGCGGAAATCGTCAAGGCGGATCTGGAATTGCAGAAAATCGACCAGCAGAAAGCCGATCTGCGCAACCAGATCGCTCTCGACGTGAAGACCTCGCTCCTGAATCTGCGGTCTGCCCGCAACGAAGTGCAGGTCGCCAACCTCGGCGTGCAGCTCGCCAAGGAAGAAGTTGATCAAGCCCGCGACCGCTTCAAAGCCGGCGTCGCCAACAACATTGAAGTTATCTCCGCCCAGGATTCGCTTTCCCGCGCCAACGATAACCAGATCGCGGCGCTCTACCGTTTCAACCAGGCCCGTGCCGACTTCGCGCGCGCCGTGGGCCAGATGGAAAAAACTTACGCGAAGTGAGGACCCATGAGTGTCGAGATTGATGTAGGGCTAGAGAACGCGGCAAACGTAAAGGTTCCCCACGGAGAAACCCAGAAGCTCGATCTTGGGCCCGAATCCCTGGTGAGTTCCAAGCTCCGCATGCGCCTGATTGTTGGCGGCGTCATTCTGCTGGCCGCCGCGCTCGGCTTGTACCTCTACTTTCACAACCGGGAAAACACCGACGACGCCCAAGTTGACGGCCACATCACGCCGATCGCCGCGAAAATTTATGGCCGCGTCGCCAAAGTTCAGGTGAACGATAATCAGGCAGTCAAAGCCGGACAGGTTCTCGTCCAGTTGGATCCCGCGGATTATCAGGCCGCGCTCGACCAGGCCAAAGGCGCCCTCGCCCTCGCCGAAGGCGAAGCGCGCTCGGCCGGCGTGGATGTTCCACGCACCAGCGAAGACACCGCCAGCGGCACTTCCAGCGCTCAGGCGCAGCTCGCCGGTGCTGAGGCCGACTTAATGCGCGCCCAGGCCACTTACGAGCAATCGCAAACCGCCGATCTTGCCTACGCGCAGGCCAACATCGAAAAGAGCCGCGCTAACGCCAAACTCGCGCAAGCGGACCTCGCTCGCTATCTTCCACTGATGGAAAAGGGTGAAATCTCCAAGCAACAATACGACGCCGCGAAAGCCAACGCCGACGCCACCGCCAGCGCACTGAATGCCGATGAACAGAAGCTTGCACAGGCCAAGCGCAACGTTGATATCAGCCGTGCGCAACTCGATGCTTCAAAAGCTCGCGTTCTGCAAGCCGAAGCCGGCGTAGCCAGTGCGCATGCCGACATCAAGCGCGTGGCCATGCGCTCCGCCGATGCTCAGGCCAAGGTCGCAAAGGTCGAGCAGGCCCGCGCGCAACTCGAAGCTGCGCAATTAAACCTCAGCTACTGCAGCGTCGTCGCACCCATCGACGGCGTGGTCACGCACAAGCAAGTGGAAGACGGCCAAATCGTCCAACAAGGGCAGGGTTTGATGGTGATCGTCCCTCTGCAAGACGTCTGGGTCACCGCCAATTTCAAGGAAACCCAACTGCGCAAAATGCGCCCCGGCCAAAAGGCCTACGTCGAAGTCGACACTTACGGCAAGACCTTCCTCGGCCACGTGGATTCGATTGCCGGGGCCACGGGAGCTGTTGTCAGCCTGCTGCCGCCCGAAAATGCCACCGGGAATTTCGTCAAGGTTGTGCAGCGCATCCCGGTAAAAATTGTTCTCGATCCCATTCCTGCCGACGTGGCGGTGTTGCGCCCCGGCATGAATGTGGATGCCACGGTGATTACGAAGTAGAGCGAGTTTTTTGAGCGAACGTTATGGAAAGATTCATCTCCAAGCTGCGCATGCCGGACGGTTCGATTAACCCGTGGGTTATCGCCGTCACGGTGACGCTCGCGACGTTCATGGAAGTTCTCGACACTTCCATCGCTAACGTCGCCTTGCCGCACATCGCGGGAAATCTTTCCGCCAGCGCGGACGAATCCACCTGGGTTCTCACTTCGTATCTCGTTTCGAACGCCGTGATTTTGCCACTCTCCGGCTGGCTTTCTTCGTTGCTCGGCCGCAAACGTTTCTACATGGGCTGCGTCGCCATTTTCACGCTCAGTTCTTTCTTGTGCGGCTTTGCCGCGAGCCTTGGAATGCTGGTTTTCTTCCGCATTCTTCAGGGAGTCGGCGGCGGCGGCCTGCAGCCCAGCGAACAAGCCATCTTGAACGACACCTTCCCGCTCTCCAAGCGCGGCATGGCCTTCGCCGTCTATGGCATCGCTGTTGTCGTGGCGCCCACGCTCGGCCCGTGGCTCGGCGGGTGGATCACCGACAACTTCTCCTGGCGCTGGATTTTCTACATCAACGTTCCCGTCGGACTTCTCTCGCTGGGCCTGACGTATTTCCTGGTGTCCGATCCGCCGTACATGAAGCGGATCAAGCTCAGCGATGGCTTCCGGATTGATTACATCGGCTTGGGACTTATCAGCCTGGGTCTCGGCAGCCTCCAGATCATCCTCGACAAGGGCCAGCGCGACGATTGGTTCGATTCCAACTTCATCCGCCTGTTCGCGGTGCTGATGTTGGTTGGTTTGATTGGCGGCGTCATTCGCGAGCTCAAGGCCAAAGAGCCTGTCGTGGATTTCCGCATGTTGAAGAATCGCAATTTTGCCATCTCGACCCTCGCCATGTTTTTCCTGGGCTTTGTGCTCTACTCCAGCACGGTGCTTATCCCACAAATGCTCCAGCAGTTGTTGGGTTATCCCGCGACGCTTGCCGGCCTGGCACTTTCTCCCGGCGGCGCCACGATCATGTTTTGTATGCCGATTGTTGGTTTTCTCGTTTCCCGCGTGGACACGCGCTACCTGATTACCTTTGGCTGCACGATCTCTGCCTCCGCGCTCCTGGTCATGGCCGGATGGAATCTTTCGCTCGATTTCAAACATGCTGTTCTCGGACGCGTGTTGCAATCCTTCGGTCTTGCATTCCTCTTCATCCCGATCAACGTGTCGGCGTTTGCCAGCGTCCCGCGCGAAAAAACCAACATGGGCACGGGCATCATTAATCTGGCCCGCAACATCGGCGCCAGCGTGGGCATCGCCACGGTCACTACATTGCTTGAGCGGCGAACCCAAATGCATCAGGCGCGTCTAATGGACCATGTGAATGACATGAATCCGGCGCTGAAAACCACATTGGCTGGGTTTGCGGCGACATCCGTATCCGGCGGATCGTCGGGTGCGGGCGCGGCCGCACAAGCCCACGGCATGCTCTTCAACATGATCGAGCGCCAGGCGACCATGCTCGCCTTCCTCGACAACTTCAAGCTTTTAGGCGTTATTTTTTTCGGCATCATTCCTATCTTCTTTCTTTTGAAGCGCCCAAAGATGGGCGGGGGGAGTGTGCCGGTCCACTAGTGTAATTATGTAACCTTTTCGCGCGTAATGACTCATATGAAGCTACTTGGGGGAAGAAATGGCAACGCAAGTGATCAATGCAACGCAACTTACGGAACAGAAGTTGATTCGTGCAGGTCAGCGTGGCGACGCTCAAGCAATTGAATCGCTGTTTGGCCGTTACCATCGCCAGTTGTTTCAGACCGCCCTTCGTGTGCTCGGCAACGCGGAAGACGCCGAAGACGCGCTGCAGGACGGATTGCTTTCCGCCTATCGCAATCTGAAGCGCTTCGAGGGCCGCTCCCAGTTTTCCACCTGGCTCACGCGCATCGTCATTAACGCCGCGCTCATGAAGCGCCGCAGCGCCAAGGCGCGCCCAGCGGTTTCCCTTGACGAAACACATCACGAGGATGAACTGCCGGCCGCCGAGCGCTTCGCCGACGATGGCCCGACGCCCGAGCAGGTCTACGCCGGAACGGAAATTCGCGAGATCATCAACGAAAATCTCGATGAACTTTCGCCCCTGCTGCGGACCGCTTTCGTCCTGCGCGAAGTCGAAGGCTATTCCACCGGAGAAGCCGCCAAGAAACTCGGCGTAACCGAAAACACCCTGAAGGCCCGCCTGTGGCGCGCTCGCCATCAGCTTGCCGAGCGCCTCGGCCGCCGCCTCCGCCGCATGAAGGACGGCATGTCGGGCACCACAGTCGGTGACGAAGCCTGCAGCTACTGCTGATCCCTCTCTAGACAAAACGGGGCATAAGCTCATTGTGCCCCGTTTTTCATTTTCAACTCACCGTCGCGCAGCTGCGTATTTTCCCAACACCCGCAACTCGCTCGTCGCTTCTCGCGTCTCTTTCAGCGCCAGTTCGAGATGCTCCGGTTCCTCGGCTTCCACGTCCAGATAAAACTGATACTCCCACGGCCGTCCATGAATTGGCCGGCTCTCAATCTTCAGCAAATTCACGCCATGGTTCGCAAAGGGCTCCAGCGAAGCAAGCAGTGCTCCCGGCTTGTGCGCCAGCCGCATCGCCAAGGAAATCTTCTTCGCATCCGCTCCCCGGAAAAGTTTTGCCTGCTCTGGCGGCAGTAATAAAACGAAGCGAGTGAAATTCTCCGCGTTGTCCTGAATGTTCCCCTGCAAAATCACCGCGCCGTAATGCCCCGCCGCCCTGCGGCCCGCGATGGCACCAAACTGCTTGTCGCCCCGTTCCATCATTTCCCGTACGCTTCCGGCGGTATCTTCGGCCGGCACACGTTTCAGTTGAGGATTTCCCGCGAAAAATCGCTCGCATTGCGCCAAGGCCATCGGATGCGAAGCCACTGCCTTCAACTCCTCCCGCTTCGCTCCCGGTATACCCATCAACTGGTGCTCGATCGGCAGAATCGTCTCTCCACACATCTCCAGCTTGCTTTCCAGCAGCAGGTCGTACACGCGCACCACCGAACCCGCCAGCGTATTCTCCACCGGCACCAGCAGCGCGTCCGCCGCGCCCTCGGCGATCGCCTGAAACGCCGCATCAAACGTCGTCCGCGGCACCGTGCGAATGCCATCTCCCAGAAGTTGCACTGCCGCGGCCTCGCTGAACGCCCCCGGCTCGCCCTGAAACGCCACGCGCATCTGCCTGAAATTAAGTTCCGCCATCCGCGTCCCTGCCGCTCAATTCCTCCGCGCCAACTCTCGCGCTATAATCTCTCTTTCGCTGGAGGTATCCGCATGATGACACAAAAGCGCCCGCAGTCGAACGACTACGCTCCTTACTACGGAAAGTACGTGATGCTCGTCCCGGACGGAGATTTTCTGGAGATTCTCGAAGCGCAGCTTCGGGATATGAAGCAATTATTGGAGCCGCTGACCGACCAGCAGGCCGATTTCCGCTACGCCCTGGGCAAATGGTCCATCAAGGAAACTCTCGGCCACATCAACGACGCCGAGCGCATCTTCGCCATCCGAATTCTCCGCATCGGTCGCGGCGATCAGACGCCGCTCCCGGGGTTCGAACAAGACGATTACGTGAGGGTCTCCAACGCCTCTTCCCGCAAGCTCGCCGATTTGCTGGACGAATTCACCGCCATTCGCCGCGCCACCATCACGTTGATCCGCTCTCTCGATGACGCGTCCTGGCTCCGCCGCGGCACCGCCAGTGGCGAGCCAGTCTCTGTTCTGGCGATCGCGTTCATCATCGCCGGCCACGTGTTGCATCATCAGAAGATCTTTGCGGAGAAATACCTGTCGGCACTGGCTGGAACACGAACCGGCTCTACATCGGCCTGAGCAACCCTTCTTTTTTGTCCGCCACCCAGTTGGGCTGCCTCTGCGTCTGCGCCAGCGGTTCGTATTTAGTTCGAGAAACTTCCGCCGGCCGAATCGTAGGCTCCTCCCGGCGCGACATCGATCCTCTCTTGCCCGGCCAAGCCAGGTAAAAAAGCAGCACCGTCGCGCACCCTAGGAACGTTCCTCCGCCAACCACGGAAAACGTTCCGGCATCCAGCGGCTGCAGAATCGCGTCCGTCAGCAGATAACTTCCGCAAAACAGCAAGCTGGCCTCCAGGAAAACTCCAAGTCCCAGAAAGACACGCGGCAAGCTTCCTCTCACGACCAGCGGAGTCTTTCCCCGCACGACTGTGTGGACCACATCCCTCTCTCGCATAGCGTCTCTTCCTCTTCTTTCTTCTCTGCGGTTTCGGTGCTCGCTGTTTCTCGCAGGAAATTCAGGTACGAATAGACCGTTGCGTGCGTCTCTCTTTTCATCAAGCTCCCGCAATCACACACACACGATTCCAGGCCGCGCTCAGTTTCGTTGCAGGCCGCCGTCTTTCCGCAATCCCGGTTCGTGCAAATCCAATGCGTCTCTTCTCCCCTCAGCATTTCGTCCCCCTTCTATTATTTGAATAGTTACGACATTTGATGGTATTCCGGAGGTTCAATCCGTCAGCTTATATAGCAGTGGGATAGTGTACGCAATAGTAAAAGTTGTTATTTTCTAAAATTTATTACCGCACGAATCGCCGGACAGAATTGTGCAAACTTTTTCACGCGGGTTCCCGAATCGGGAAGGAGTCCGTGAGATCCTGCTCTAGCCTTGCCGGCGCGTGAGGGCGCCAGCGGCCTCCCTTAGAGACTGTTCCGGCGCCCAAGATTCTGGGAATACAATGATTAAGTATATTAAGGAATGGTATATATGCACCGGGTGGACGCTCCGGTGGTCCGGTTCCGCTTTCCCGTTCTGGCACTCGCTGACTCATCCACGATTCTTCCATGCGTTGGCCTCGAGTTGCCCCGCCCTTGAGCCCGCTGTTACAATTGACTTTTTGCGGGACCCGCTTGCGTTCCACTGGGCAATTCCGTCGGCTTCTTCCATTTTTGCCCGATCGTTTCTGCGCTTGCGGTGGAGTTTGGCCCGACCGAAGGGAGACTACGCGTGGCGAAATATGATGTGGCAATTATTGGCAGCGGGCCCGGAGGCTATGTCGCGGCTATTCGCGCCGGCGAACTCGGACTGAAAACCATCGTCGTCGAAAAGGATCCGTTCCTCGGCGGCACCTGCCTGCACGTCGGCTGCATTCCTACCAAAGTTCTTCTGCACCACGCCGATGTCTACGAACACTTCAAGAATGCCGCCGAACTCGGCTTCGAAATTCCCGGCGTGAACATCAATTGGACCAACATCCTCGCCCGCAAGACCAAGATCGTCAACAAACACGCCAAGGGCATCGAGTTTCTGTTCAAGAAAAATAAAGTCGAATGGAAGCAGGGCTGGGGAAAGTACGAAGGACCCGGCAAAATCAGCCTCGAAAAAGACGGCAAGAAAGAAACCATCGAAGCCGGCGGCATTCTCATGGTCAGTGGATCGGAAGCCAAGTCGCTTCCCGGCATCGAACCCGATCACAAGACCATCGTCACCAATCGCTCCATCCTTGAGCTACCCGAAATTCCGAAGACCCTGATCGTCATTGGTGCCGGCGCTGTCGGCGTCGAGTTCGCGTCCATCTACAACTCCTTCGGCACTCAGGTCACCATCCTTGAGGCCCTGCCGCGCGTCGTGCCCGTCGAGGACGAGGAAATCTCCGCCGAACTCGAAAAGAGCTTCAAGAAAAAGGGCATCACCATCCAGACCGGCTGTGTGGTCGATGGCGTGAAGAAAGATGCCAAGGGCGTCACCGTCTCCTTCAAGGATAAGGACGGCAAGGCGCAAACGCTGCAGGCCGAAAAGCTGCTGCTCGCCGTCGGACGCAAAGCAATGACTGACAACTGCGGCCTGGAGAAGTCAAAGGCCAAAGTCGAGCGCGGCTTCGTCCACGTCAACCAGTTCATGGAAACCGATGAGCCCGGCCTCTACGCAGTCGGCGACATCGTCGCCGGGCTGCCGCAGCTCGCCCACGCCGCCATGATGGAGGGCATCGTCGCCGTCACGCACATTGCCGGCAAGCCCACGCACACCATCAACAAACTGCGCATCCCCAACGCCACCTACTGTGAGCCGCAGATCGGCTCCATCGGCATGACCGAAAAGCAGGCCCGCGACGCGGGCTACGCCGTGAAAACCGGCAAATTCCCCTTCGTCGGCAACAGCAAGGCCACCATTCTCGGCAACCATGGCGGCTTCATCAAGGTCGTCACCAACGAACAATACGGCGAAGTCCTCGGCATCCACATTATCGGCCCGCTGGCAACGGAAATCTTGTCCGAAGCCGCCGCCGTCCTGAATCTCGAAGGCACGATCGACGACATGATGAACATGATTCACGCGCATCCCACGGTCTGGGAAGCCATGGGCGACGCCTTCGCCTCCGTCCGCGGCCTCCAGATCAACGTGTAGCGGCCGCTTTCTGAAGCGGGCGCCTTTGCCGTTCAGCCGCCTGCAACCAATGTCAACGCTCCTCATCACCGATCTCGGCCTCCTCTCCTGGTCCGACGCCTACGCCCTCCAGCAGCGCATCGTCGCCGCTCGCAAAGCCGGCGCCATCGACGACGTTCTCCTCTTCTGCGAGCATCCGCACGTCCTCACTCTCGGCCGCAACGCCAGCCAGAAAAATCTTCTCGCTTCCGAAAATGTTCTCCGCCGGAAAAATGTCGAGCTTCGCGAAACCAATCGCGGCGGCGACATCACCTATCACGGCCCCGGCCAAATCGTCGGCTACCCCATCCTCAATCTCGATCTCATCCGCCGCGACGTCCACTGGTACGTCCGGGCCCTCGAAGAAACCATGATCCGCGCCTCCGCCGATTTCGGCGTCAGCGCCTTTCGCATCCCCGGCAAAACCGGCATCTGGATCCAGCCTCCGGGCAATATCCCGGAAGAAAAACTCGCCGCCATCGGCGTCTACATCAGTCGATGGGTTACGTCACACGGCTTCGCTTTCAACGTCTCCACCGACCTCCGCTATTTCGACCTCATCATTCCCTGCGGCATCGCCGACCGCAAAGCCACTTCCCTCGAAAAACTCCTCCACCGCAACGTCACTCTGGAAGAAGTAAAGCCGCGCCTCGCACACCACCTCACCCAACTCTTCTCGCTCACGCCACGCGAAGTCGTTCTCTCAGAGTTGCTCGTAAGTCTGGATGCTGTGGGGCCCGCCTTCTGAGGTGGGCCGCCCTTACTTTTGAGTGCGGGAGCAAAGCTCCCGCTTTTGAGCATGCAGCCGACTCTTCCAACCCCGCAAAAAAAGCCCCACACGAAATGCACCCGCGTGGGGCTTAATTCCACCTCTTTCTATTTTGGTCGCCTCAGTCGGGTCCTACTTCATATCCTTGACACGGAACATAATCGACCGGCCCACCTCACTCCGCGAAGCGTCCGGATCGATCGCCTTCAGGAACTCCGCGGTAATCGCGTCCTGCTCTTCCTGACTCCGCTTGTCGCGGTCCGCGGTAAACGCGGCGCGAACCTTTTCCAGCGAACCCAGGTCTTTCGTCCCTACCCACGTGTAATGCGTGAAGTCACCGTCCGTCCGTACTTCTTCCACGGCCAGTCCGTACGCTAACACCACGCCATCAGCCACCAGCTTGTCCAACACCGGTTTGTTGTATTTTTCCCAAGCCTTGCGATAATCGCTGCCCTTTCCGGGCTTCACTTTCACGAAGTTGTAGCGGGTCCACGGCAAAGTGCCTGCGGCCATCGGGCCCGATCCCGTCACGAACACCAGGTCGCGCGTCACGTAATCGCGCGTCTTGCTGACGTCAGCCGCCTCCATCATCCGGCTGGTCACCGTCGCTCCGCCCGAGGATCCCTTCTTCGCGGTGCCCGACTTCATCACGTCTTCATCCAATTTGCCGATCTGTGCCCGCATGGCCGTGTCCACCTTCTCGACTCCCGACCAGTCCGCGACCGTATACCAGATCATGTGCGTGTGGCCGCCCGGCATGCGCAGCAGCGGCACCTGCACGCCCCACGCCAGCACCACTCCATCCGCCAGCAATTTGTCACGAACCGGCGCGCCGACCGTCTTCACCAGATCCAGAAACTGTGATTCTTTTCCGGGATTCACCGCGTATTCATACCAGAACGTCAGCGGCTGCATCTTCGCGTCCTGCGCTACCGCACTGAGGCACGACATCAACACAACTGCAAGACAAAGCAATATTCTCTTCTTCATTTTCAACGATCTCCTTGAACGAACGAGTGTTTGCCTGCTCGGGAATATGCCAAAAATTTCTTGGGCGGAAATCGCGCAAACGACGATGCAGGCACTCAACGTCTGCGCTTCGGAAGAGCCGACCTGCGTCAGAATGGGCCTGTTTGTAGCACCGAACTCTGTAAAGCGTCAAGCCCGCGGAAATTCCGCTTGACGCGCCGGGCGTTCTGGCCAATACTAAACCATATGGTTAAGTATTCTGCAACCTTGGATTCCACCTTTGGCGCCCTCGCCGACCCCACCCGCCGCGCCATTCTCGCTTCACTCATGCTCGGCGAAGCCTCGCTGTCCGACCTCGCCGGCCCTCACCGCATGTCCCTGCCCGCCGTGATGAAGCACGTCCGCGTCCTCCAGCATGCCGGTCTCGTCTCGCAAAAAAAGATCGGTCGCACACGCTTCTGCCAGCTCGCGCCAGCTCCGTTAAAGGCCGCTGAAGATTGGATCGTCCGGTACCGCCGCTTCTGGGAAGGCGCTTTTGATTCCCTCGAGCGTTTCCTCAGCCAGGATCTACCGCCCGAAAAACAGACAGAACAGCAAAAGGAGAATCAATCATGGCCACACCGCAATCGCAGCCGGAAAACTCGATCCAGCTAACGCGCACCTTCGCGGCTCCCCGCGACCGCGTCTTTCGCGCCTGGACCGACGCCCGGGAGTTCGCCCAGTGGTTCCATCCCACGGCAGACTATAAGACCGTGATCACCCGCCTCGATCTCCGCGTCGGCGGAAAATATTCCGTCGAGATGCATCATAAAGACGGCAACATTCACAATCTCAGTGGCACATACGAAGAGATCAAGCCACCCGAGAAAATCGCTTTCACCTGGCTGTGGCAACAGGACGAAACAAAGACGGAATCCCTTGTCACGGTAACCTTCAAAGACCTGGGCGGCTCCACCGAAGTCAACCTGACCCACAAAAACCTGCTCACCGCCGAATCCCGCGAAAAGCACAACCAGGGCTGGATCGGCTGCCTCGGCCAACTCGACACCTATCTGGCATGACGGTCACACAGTAATCGGCTGGACGGTGGCCGGTCCTTAGACCGGCCACCCACACTCTCTTCCTTGCTTCAATGGAGTGCTGGCTTTTATGCCAGCTCTTTTTTCTCAACAACTTCCAGCTAAATTTCGAACTCCGCCACAATCTTCAATAACCGGATCAACGTTGCGCGGTCCTCCGCGCTCATCACCCGACACAACCGTTCCTCCGCCCCGCGCCGCTCCTTAATTAAGAACTCCCGGTATCTCTCCCCCTTCGGAGTCAACCGGATCACCATCGCCCTCCCCGACCCCGCCTTCTTCTTCGAGACCAACCCTTCCTTCAACATCGTTCCAATCGACCTGTGCACCACCGTCCGATCAAATCCCAGCAGCGTGGCAATCTGGTTCTGATTCCGCTCCGCCCCGCCCCGCAGCGTGGACAAAATAAATCCGCGGGTCTGCGAGCACTTCGTCCGCCGCTCCAATTGTTTGCTCACCGAAAAGTAAGCCGCTGCCAAGTGCACCAGCACCGAATCCTTCAGAATCTCGTCCGGAATCATCTTTTTTTCGACGGCAATCATAGAATCGTCACCGTCGATTCCAGCGGCCGCCGCCACTGCGGTTGCACGACGTGCTTCGCCGATTTTCTCCCGATCGCGATCACCATCACGATCTCGTGGTATTTCCGGGTAAGCCCCAGAAATTTCGAGAGCCGCACCCCGTCGAATCCCTCCATAGGGCAGGTGTTGAATCCCAGCGCCTCCGCCGCAATCATCAGATTCTCGCAAGCCAGCGCCGTGCTCTTCGTTGCCCATTTGAACAACCCCTGCCGCGTCACCGGCGCCATCCCGATGATTTTCCTCAGATGGAGGAGCTTGAGGGCCAGCCACTTCACGGCCCCGAGAATGTTGAACCACCCCTGCACGTAAAACCACTTCGCCAATTTCGCTTTCTTCTCGAACTCCCGGATTTTGCTCTCGGCGAAGCCGTTCTCGCGCATCCACCGCAATTGACCTTCGGTGGTCGCCTTCGATGCTCCAAGGTCCGCCACGGCCACCACCAGCGCCGAGGCCGTTTGCGCCGCCGATTGCGACATGCATAACTCCGCCGCCCGCTTTCTCTTCGCCGGCGATTCGATCCACACCAGCCGGTAAGGCTGGGAATTGAAACTCGAAGGCGCCGCGCAAGCCGCCCGCAGGATCTGTTCGCGCGCCTCGATGGGCACCTCCACCCGATCGAACTCCCGAATCGCTCTTCTTCGCAGCATCGCTTCCAGGTTGCCGGTCATCACGCCCTCCATGTTGCAAGTACAACATAAAGATGTTGCATGTGCAACATAAAAGTCAACCGGCCAATTTGTCTTCCTTCAGCCCCTCCCCTGCCACCCCCTCCGGCTTCCCCCAATTCGCCAACCGGCCCCGTTCGCCGTAAGATAGACAACCGGACCTTAATCCGGAGAATCGCCGAAGATGCCTGCCACCGAAACCGCCTCCAAGACGAAGCTTTCGCGCCAGCAATACCTCGACCTCTACTACTTCATGCGCATCAACCGCGAGGTCGAAGACACCATGACCCGCCTCTTCCGCCAGAACAAAATCGTCGGCGGCCTGTACTCCAGTCTCGGCCAGGAAGCCATCTCCGTCGGCAGCGCCTATGCCCTGGAGAAAAAAGACTGGATGGCGCCGATGATCCGCAACATCGGCGCGCTGCTCGTCAAAGGGGTCCCCCCGCGCGACATCTTCACCCAGCACATGGCCAAGTACACCTCGCCCACCAAAGGCAAAGACGGCACCAGCCACTTCGGCGATCTCGAAAATCTCCACATCGTTTCGCCCATCTCCATGCTTGGCGATCTCATTCCCGTGCTCACCGGCGTCGCCATGGCCGGCCGCTACCTCGGCCAGAAAATCGTCGCCATGACATGGATCGGGGACGGCGGCAGCTCCACCGGCGTGTTTCACGAAGGGCTGAATCTCGCCGCCTCCCAGAAAGCGGCGTTCGTCCTGATTCTCGAAAATAACCAGTGGGCCTATTCCACGCCCGTGCGACGCCAGGTGCCCCTCGAAAATCTGGCCGACCGCGCCAAGGCCTACGGCATCGCCAGCTACATCGTCGACGGGAACGATGCAGTCGCCATGTACTCAACCGCAAAGGAAGCCGTCGATCGCTCCCGCGCCGGCGAAGGCCCCATCCTCATCGAAGCGAAAACTTTCCGCCGCCGCGGCCATGCCCAACACGATCCCGCCGAATACGTGCCAGCGGAGCAGCGCGAATATTGGGAGAAGCGCGATCCCATCGTCCTCTACGAGAAATTTCTCACCGCCGAAAAAATTCTCGACGCCAAAGGCAAAAAAGAAATCGAAGAAAAGATCAACGCGTTGCTAGAAAAAGACCGCGAATTCGCCGAGAACTCACCCATGCCGCCGGCGGAACTCGCCTCCCAAGGCGTCTACTGCACCGGAGACGACTGCCACAAGATCCGCCCCAAGTGGGAACGCCCCATCGCCGAAGTGACTCCGCCGAAATCCAGCGTCGAGCCGGTCTGGATCGTCGAAGGCTTCGGCCGTGGGAAAACGTCATCGCGCGAAAACGCTCCGATTCATTTCGGCGACACGCAACCGGCCGCGTACGAACCCGCCGCAAAATCAAAACCTGCAACAAAGCCCCTAGCAAAACCTCCCGCCAGAAAAGCTGCTCCGGCGAAATCCGCCGCGCGCGGAAAGGCACGGAGGTAGCCTATGGCCCCCATCACCTTTCTCGAAGCCATCCGCCAGGCCATGTTCGAAGAGATGGCTGCCGATCCCAGCGTTGTGCTCATCGGCGAAGACGTCGGCGTCTATGGCGGTGCCTTCAAAACCAGCGAAGGCCTGCTCGAAAAATTCGGCTGGGAGCGCGTCATTGACACTCCTATCAGCGAAAGCGCCATCATTGGCGCGGCCTGCGGCATGAGCTATCTCGGCTTGCGCCCCATCGCCGAAATGCAGTTCATCGACTTTATCGCCTGCTGCTTCAATCAGCTCACCAACTTCGTCGCCAAGGGCCACTACCTCTGGAATGCGCCCGCGCCCATCGTCGTCCGCGGTCCCTCGGGCGGCGGCGTCCACGGCGGTCCGTTCCACTCCCTGAGCCCGGAGATGTATTTCCTGCACACTCCCGGTTTCAAGATCGTCTATCCCTCCACGCCCTACGACGCCAAAGGCCTGCTCAAGGCCAGCATCCGCGACAACAATCCGGTCCTTTTCTTCGAGCACAAATTTCTCTACCGCCGCATCAAGGAAGAAATTCCCGAAACCGATTACACCGTGCCGCTCGGCAAGGCCATTGTCCGCCGCGAAGGAAAGCACCTCACCATTGTTTCCTATGCCGCGATGATGCACACCTCGCTCGAAGCCGCTGACGCCCTTGCCAAAGAGGGCATCCAAGCGGAAGTCATCGACCTCCGCACCCTACTTCCCCTCGACGAGGAAACGATTCTCGAGTCCGTCCGGAAAACCAACAAGTGCCTCGTCGTTCACGAAGACACCAAAACCGGCGGCATCTCCGGCGAAATCGCCGCCATCCTCTTTGAAAAAGCTTTCCACGACCTCGACGGCCCGGTCCTCCGCGTCGCCTCCCTCGACACGCCCGTTCCCTACGCCCCCACGCTCGAGGAAGCCTTCCTCCCCAACGCCCAAAGGGTCTTCACCGCCGCCAAAGACCTCGCCAGGTTTTAGTAGTGGAGAGGTCACCCGCCGAGGCGGGTGGCTCCGCCTGCCGTTGTAGGGGCCGGGCTCGCCCGGCCCGCTCTTCGCCTAATTCAAAAAGTTAGTAACCATTTGAACCCGCCATATCCCCATTCCCCAATTCGTTCGCCGCCATCTGCGTAAAATTAAATTTGCACGGGGTTGGCACGGCATTTTTCTCCCTCTTGTTGTTTGCGCTCCGCCTTGCCGCGTTTCTCAACTTCCGCAAGACCGATGATTTCTGGATTCCCCATCTCAATAGGCTGCCCACGAACGCGGCGGGCTCACGTGTCCTTCACGTTGATTCTTCTTGCGTGTGTTCCCGTTTCGCTCCTCGCCGCGCCGGGCGGCACGAAACTCAGTGGCAGAGTCACGCTCAACGGTGCTCCGGCCAAACCCAAACCCCTCGATCTTTCGAAAGAACCCACCTGTGCGCAAATGCACGCCGCCAATCCGCTCCTTCCCGAATCTCTCATTGTTGGTCCCGGAAACTCGGTCCGCAACGTCGTCGTCTACATTTCCGAAGGAGCGCCTTATCCTGGCCCCGTTCCCACGACTCCCGTCATTTTTGACCAGCAGGGCTGCCAGTACACCACGCACGTCCTCGCCTTCCGCGCCGGCCAGGAGGTCAAGATCTCCAACAGCGACCCGCTCTCCCACAACATTCATCCGCTCGCAAAGGTCAACCGTGAGTGGAACAAGATTCAGCCTGCCGGTACGCCCCCCTTCGCCTACTCCTATGAAAATGAAGAATTCATCCCCGTGAAGTGCAACCTTCATCCCTGGATGCAGGGCTACTTCGCCGTCCTGAGGACGCCGTATTTTTCCGTGACCGGAGACGATGGCGCATTCGTGTTTCTGGATCTTCCTCCCGGCCGCTACACCATCACTGCCTGGCATGAGACGCTCGGCACCCAGTCGCACGAAATTGAAATCAATTCGAGCGGCGAGCCGCAGACCCTCAATTTCACCTTCACCGCGAAGCCGTGAAGCCCTTGCATTTGGCGCTCACCGGACGCCTCGCAACACTCTCCGTCCCTCTCTTGACACTTTCAGCGGTTCATTCGTAGCATAAAGAATTGTGTTTAGCCGGCGTAGCTCAGTGGTAGAGCGAGGGTCTCATAATCCCTAGGCCGTGGGTTCGATTCCCCCCGCCGGCACCATTGAATTCAAAAGACTTAGCCCTGCTCCAGCTCTCTCCGCCTGTCCACCACATCGTTTTGATGCCAAGAATCTCGTACTGAAACTGAATTCGCCTGCTTCACCCTCGCGGAACTGAACAAAAACGCGATGGCCGTGTCCGCGGAGATTCTGCCGGCCCCAAAGATCAGTACGATCAAAGCAACAATCAGAAACGCAAAGGGGGCGGCCGCAGTGAATTTGTCCGGATCGGAAAAGAAAGAGAGGAGCGCCTCGCGGTCCCCGATTATGTAGGCCATGCTCAGGTTCACGGTGAGAACCAGGGCTGTAATCCTGGAGACCAGGCCGAGAGCGAGAAAAATGCCACCGAAAAACTCGACGCAGGCGATGAAAACGGCCATTTGGGCGGGCATCGGCAAACCCAGAGCGGCGAAATACTCACCGACATTGGATAGATGATGGAGCTTGCCCCACCCGCTTTGGGCAAGCTGCCATCCCCAATAGAGCCGCACCAACAGGAGGAATGGAGATTGCAAGTAAGAAACCAAATCGAAGAATTGGCCGTGCCACTGCCGGACCTTCAGGATCAGTTTACTCATGATTTCTCTGTCTTCTCCTTCTTCAAGGACTATTTGCCTTCGACGTTTGCCTCGGGCCGGCAGAACCAGCCGAGTGCCGCCCAAGTCTGAAATGAGTGTTGAACAAATGCCGCTCGGTCGGCTGCAGGGACGGGACTCCTTCGGAAAGCCAGCTCGATGGCGCGCTCGACCGTCTTTCCGTTCCTTAGCGCACTGAGGAGCGCAAACTCCTCCGGCTCGATGCGCCGAAAATAGACGGAATAATCCAGACGATGAACTACCAGAGAGATTTGCGCAGGTTCAAGCTTCGCAACGGCCCGGACCTTGCTGTGTTTTCTGCGTTCCTGAATGGCGTTGCTCGCCCTATCAGGAGTGTCGTCCCCGTGTTTCACTTCTAGGAGCAGGTCGTCGACCGGATAGTGCAATTCAAGGAGTTGCACATAAGGCTGAATGCTTAGCTTGAGATTTGCTAGCTCGAGCTTTTGGAGATCTTTGGAGCGAAGAGGAGGACTTGCCTGTCCGTCGAACGTTTCAATGTCTGCCCATTCGAGACGCACCATATCGAGGGCAAGCACGCGACGGTCGTGCACCCAGGCCGGATTCTGGCGCAACCAGCTTTCCAGTTGCGCACCCAGATTACGAAGAGTGAAGCAGCGCGAGGGACGTTCCGTAAGATAAGCCTTGCACATAGCTTCGAACCGCCGCCCACCCAGAACAGCTCGCAAACCGGGAAAGTCTTCCGCCAGGCTACCGAGAACGCGGAACCAGTATTGCCGACTGTAGATTTCGAGGCGTTCGAAAGAAGTCAGGCGGTCGTTCGGCTTGATGTAGCGGGCGGCGTAAGCGCTCATGCGTCCGCCGCCAGGAGCCTTACGCTGCATGCGCTCGGACGGGGTGAGGGGTTGCATGACGGCGCGAGCAACGGCCCGCTGGAGAGCATGGAGCCTCATACCGCCACCGCCAGCGATTTCTCCGCCAGGAAGCGGTTGGCCTTCAACGCTTCCCTGTGAACTTCCTGAAACGAAGGGATGCTATCGTCCCATTCCAGAAGTGTAGCGGTGTGCCCGGCGCGCTGGATGGCCCTGTCGTAGAGCTTCCAGACGGGGTCGATCACCGGATGGTCGTGCGTGTCCAAAATGTACTTCTGGAATTTTGAATGGCCGGCGATATGAATCTGCGCCACGCGATCCGCAGGAACGCTGTTGATGTAGGTCAACGGATCGAAATTGTGGTTTCGGGATGAGACATAAATATTGTTTACGTCCAGGAGAATTCCGCAGTCAGCGCGTTCCACGACTTCGTTCAGAAACTCCCATTCTGTCATCTCGGACACATGATATTCGGCATAACTGCTGACGTTCTCGACCGCTAGCGGGACTTCGACAAAGTCCCGGACCTCTCGAATCTTCTGTGCCGTGAGCTTGGCTGCCTCAAACGTGTATGGCATCGGCAGCAAGTCATGGGTATATCTTCCATCCACGCTGCCCCAGCAGAGGTGGTCAGAGAGCCATGGAGTATTCGTGCGCTTCACTAACTGCTTCAGCCGCCGGAGGTGCTCACGGTCGGGCTTCTCGACAGACCCAAAATACATAGAAACCCCGTGCTGTACGACTCTGTATTGCTCGAGGATCTGATCCAGGATGTGCAGCGGGCGCCCGCCATCGATCATGAAATTCTCAGAAATGATCTCAAACCAGTCGACGATGGGTTTGCGAGAGAGGATATGGTCGTAGTGGGGGGCACGCAGGCCAATGCCTATCCCGTAATCTGTAAACCCATTAAAGCGATTTCCCGGCATAACTTTTTCGTTCCTTTCCCGGAGGATAGAGGGCCAGGAAATGTCTCCCAACCCTCCTATCGGTTCGTTGCAGGTTCCAGATTACGCCGCAGGTGGCTTTGAACCATCGGTCGCGCAGCCACCCTTGCCCTTGCAAGAGTTCTTGCCTTTGCAACCGTTGTCGCCCGCCTTGCAGCCGCCCTTGCCCTTGCAGGAGTTTTGGCCTTTACAAGCGTGCTTTTCCTTGACCTTCTTGTCGTCTTTCTTGTCCTGGTCCTGGCTCTGACCCAACGCGCTGAATGAAGTCTTTAGCGAGGGGAGCAGAGTTGAGGCCTTTGTTGCCGAAGCGGTCCCCGCGAACAACCCCGCGAACGCCGCGCCAGCCAGCAGAGCCTTGGTAGTTTTGGTCATATCGGTAGTCTCCTGTCGATTAGAATGAAGGGCCAAGCACCGTCCGTACGCTTGGTCCGCCGTGGGCTCGGGAAAACGGCTGCCCGGCTTACCCAGACTGGGTTTTGTTGCGATTTCGTGGCGGCTTTGAACGTCTTGACAAAGGTACTCGGTCCGCTGAATGGGAGTCTCGGGACACCTAAAGGTTTCAACTTATCCAGCAGAAGGAGGGGGCGAGGACACATGCTAAATTGAACTTGCGGCTCCATTAGGGGCAGGGAGCTGAAACAAGCTGGGAACTCAGCTCTTGTGGGAGGAGAAAATTATGAGTGATGTGGTTTATGTTTCAAAATCGCGAATTGAGCGGCGGCAGGGGCCCCTTCGGGTCGCGCATCTGCCAGGCGAGTCCCAACCTGTGATCTACAGCGTCCACGGGGCCATTGCCGAACACTACAAAATTGACCCGGCCAAATTGAAAGAGTCGCATTCTTCGACAATCGACTATGTTATTTCGGCCACCGCTGGTTGAATGGTGGGCACTTTTGGAGGCGCGCTGGAAGCGCGCCAAATCGATGCCAGCAACGGCAAGCTGACCGCGGATGTAACCGGAGAGGTGGAGACCGAGGATGGCGTGCTTGTCATTCGTCGGATTCACGTGGCCATGCATCTGGTGGCGCCTGAAGCGGCAAGGGAAACGGTCGAGCGGACTCACGGCATTTACGCCATGCGCTGCCCCCTGTACCGGACGCTATACAAAACGATCCAGCTCACCTCTTCTTTCGAGTTGAAGACTCCCGCATCCAACTCCTGAGGCAGGAGCGCGAGGTGGCCGCGATTTGTTCGGGGCGCCTCGCCTCCCGAAATCTCTCTAAATGCAAGACATCGCCGGGTTCACCGTGGCCTGGTTGAGCGAATTGGCTTCTGGAACCGCCTAAATTCGCCCACGGTCTATTCGTATTAAGTCGGTTTGACATAACGCTGCCAACTGTATTGAATTGTTTGCCTGCCCCAAGCCAGTTGGATCTGGATAGGGCGCTGCCTGCCATATGGGGGATTGCGCTATGTCTACGAACTTGAAGTCTTTCGCCACGCCCGGACCTGTTGTACGCAGCCATCGCGCCTCGGGCCGCCGGAACTCGCTGATTGTTCGATGGGCTTTGCTGGCGCTTCTTGCGCTGACTATCGGGATGCCCCCGGCGCATGCGCAGGTTTCGGCGAGTATCCGGGGGGTGGTGACGGACGCCTCGGGTGCGCCCGTTGCTCGGGCGAGCGTGGAAGCAAAGAACCTAGAGACTGAGGTGGTAAGGACAAGCAGCACCGATGATGCCGGAAGGTATCTGTTGCTTGCGCTGCCCGTTGGCAAGTATGAGGTGCGGATTTCGAAGAGCGGCTTTCAGGACGCTGTCCAAAGCGGCATTTCCCTTGTGGTCGGCGAAGAGGCGAGCGTCGATCTGCGGCTGCAGGTGAGCACCGTCAAGTCGGAGGTCAAGGTAACCAGCGATGCGCCGATTGTCAGCGTGACAACGCGGGACATCAGCGGCCTGGTTGGCGAACAGGCGGTAAAGGAGCTCCCCCTGAACGGGCGGAGTTACGACCTGCTTCTTCCGCTCAACCCCGGGATCGTCAATTTCACTTCGCAGAAAACGGGCGGAACCGGGATTTCCAATTCCACCACGGCGAACAATTTCTCCGTGACCGGAAATCGCCCGCAGCAGAATATTTTCCTGTTGAATGGCGTGGAGTACACCGGCGCGGCGGAGAACAACATGACGCCAGGAGGGCCAAGCGGAATGCTGCTGGGCGTCGAAGCCGTCCGCGAATTTAATGTGCAGCGGGATTCCTACAGCGCCGAATTTGGCAAGCGGCCGGGCGGGCAAGTGGTGATCGTGACGCAGTCGGGCAGCAACCAGTGGCACGGCGCGGTGTACGAGTTCGTGCGGAATAACGCGCTGGACGCAGCGAACTTTTTCGATCAGGGATCCGCTCCCCCGTTTCAACGGAACCAGTTTGGTGTCTCTTCGGGCGGGGCGATCAAGAAGAACAAGACGTTTGTGTTTGGCAATTACGAAGGATTCCGGCAGAACTTGAACCAAACGTCGGTGGCCTTCGTGCCGGATGCAACTTCTCGCGCTAACGCCGTACCGTCGGTTCAACCATTACTGAATTTGTGGCCGCAGTCCTCTACCGAGGCATGCACTCCGGCCTGTGGTATTGCTGAGTACTTCAGCAGCCCGCTGCAGACGATTCGCGAGGATTTTGGAACCGTGCGCGTGGACCACATTTTTTCGCAAAAAGATTCGCTCGATGGAATTTACACTATCGACGACGGCGGAGACGTGACGGCTACACCCGCCAATCCATTCAGCTCAGACATCCTCAATTTGCGCGAGCAGGTATTAAGTCTTGAGGAAACTCACATTTTTTCGCCATCACTTCTGAATACAGCGAGATTTGGATTTTCGCGCGCGGGTTACTTCTTTACCGGTGAGCCCACGCCGGGCACTCCAGCGGCCGGCGTACCGGGCTTTCTTGCGGGACTTCCGGTAGGCGCGGTGGTGGTGGGTGGCAGCGCGGCGTCGAATCCACAGGCTTCGATCGGACTGGCGGGGAGCAACAACGGTAGCAACCTCCATATTGCGCGCAACCTGTTTACGTATGAGGATCGCGTGACGATGACGAAAGGGCGGCATCAATTGAGTTTTGGCGCGTGGTTCCAGCGGTTTCAGTCGAACGAAATCATCGCGCTCAGCCAGTATGGGCAGGCGACGTTTGCCAGCCTGACGACTTTCCTGCAAGGGACCACGTCTTCTTTCTTGTTTGATCCAGCGCCGACGAAAATGTACTGGAGATCGTTATTCGGCGCTTTCTACGCCGAGGATGTTTTCCGCGTTAGCCCCAAACTGACGGTTTCGCTTGGATTCCGCGACGAGTTTTCTACGGGATGGAATGAAGCCCATGATCACGCCGCCAATTACACGTTCACGAATGGGGTGATTTCCACCAACCCTAGAATTGGCGGATCGCTCTTCACCACGAATAACGCGAAATTCTTGCCACAGCCGCGCATTGGCGTGGCGTGGAGCCCGTTGGGCCGCAAAACGGTGCTTCGCGCCGGATTCGGCATGTACAACGACCTGCAAGATGCTTTGGGCTATCGCGCGGACCAGAACGCGCCATTTAATCCGACCTACAGCATTGCCAACTTCAAGGTTTCTTCCTTCCCGGTGAATCCAGCGGCGCCGGTGCCGGCGACCGCAAAGCTTGTGCCCGGCGGGGTTCAGCCCGACATGAAGACGCCGACTCTCATTTCCTGGTCGCTTCGTGTAGATCGGGAACTTTCTCCGAACACGGTTTTGACGATCGGCTATATCGGCTCTCATGGCTACCACGAGTTGATCGGCATCGATGCCAACGAGCCTGTCCCAGTCATTTGTCCGGCTTCTCCGTGCCCGGCGGTTTATCCCACGTATGATGCGAGCAAGCCCGTAACTCCGACGAACGGCCCTACACTCGGCTTTCCGATCAATTTGCCGAATGGAGCTCCAAACTCGCCGCTCGCGGGCTCCCCCGTTCCGGCTGGTACCTACTACATCCCATTCGTCTCTCCTGCTACTCCCAGGGCTAATCCTTCCATTGCCAATACCTGGACGTGGTTCTCCGTCGGAAACAGTTCGTATCATGCTTTGCAGGTGGACCTGCGACGCAGATTCAGCCATGGACTTTCGTTGCGCGGGGTCTACACTTTTTCGAAAGCGCTGGATGATGGCGATTCCTTGAACCAGACGACGGCAGGCAACGCGCCGGGGCTGGCATCGAATCCATTCAATCTCGCCGCTGACAAGGGACTGGCGACGTATGACGCGAGAAACGTTGGCGTGGTGAACGTGCTGTATGACTTGCCGTTTGGCCGCGGAGAGGCTTTTGCGCGCGATTTGGAAGGCTGGCGCAACGCATTGGTGAGCGGTTGGATGGTGTCCAGTATCGTCACGGCGCAATCCGGTTTTCCGTTCACGCCGCAGCTTAGCTACAACCCTTCCAACAACGGAGACACGCGCAATCCAGTGCGGCCATTTCTGAATCCCAATTTCAAGGGTTCCGCGGTTCTCGGCAATCCGAACCAGTGGTTCAATCCGGCTGCTTTCATCGCACCTCCCTCGGTCAGCGGGTTCTACGGCAATGTAGGAAGGGATACGTATATCGGGCCGGGACTCGCAACGTGGGATTTTTCTGTGTTGAAGAACACCAGGATTCGCGAGAGCCTGAATCTGCAATTCCGCGCGGAGATTTTTAACCTACTGAATCGCGCCAATTTCAATACGCCAAACCTCATCGTGTTCACGCCGCCGACCGCGACCAACCCGACCGGCTTGTCGGGCACAGCGGGCGCAATCACCAGCACGTCCACAACGGCGCGGCAGGTGCAGTTCGCGTTGAAGCTACTCTGGTAACGCGATTGACAGTTCCCGGGGGCTCCGGCAGCATAGCGGACCAGTGTCCACTTTTTCCTCTTTTTCATCGCGGATTCCAGACTTAATCCTGGCGAACCCGACTGCGGGCGGCGGGCTTGGGCGCGAAGCTCTGCCACGCCTGAAGGCGTTTGCTTCGGAAAAACGTTGGAGCGCGGTATTTCGCAGCGCGGAGAGTGCGGCGGAATTTGCGCAAATCGCGCGGGAAGAGGCTGCCGCGGGGAGAGAGCGAATCTTCGCGCTGGGAGGCGATGGAACGTTTCAGGCGCTGTTGAATTCCGTGGCCGGGAACGCAAACGTTTCCATCGGAGTGTTGCCGGCCGGGGGAGGAAACGATCTGGCCTCGGCGTTGGGATTGCCGCTGGATCCTGTCAAGGCCGCGGCGATGATTCTAACGCGGGGAGAAGCCCTTCCTCTGGATGCGGCGCGCGTGCGCACTGCCGATGGGGTGGAACGCCTGTACATGGGCGGAGGAGGAGTCGGGCTGGACGCGGAGGCGGCGCGGTTTGCGAGCGGGGTTTACCGGAAGATGCGGGGAAGGAGCCGGTATCTGCTTTCCGCAATTCGCGCCCTTGGAAAATTTCGAGGGATCAATGTGCGCGTTTCTCTGGAAGGTTCCGAACAGACAACCCTGCAGGGAACGGCTCTTGTTCTGGGAGTTCTCAACACGCCGAGTTATGGAGGGGGGCTCCTGCTGGCGCCTGAGGCATGTCTGAAGGACGGGCAGCTCGATCTGGTGCTGCTTGAAAATCTCAGCGCGTTCGAAATTGCCGGGATCCTGCCGCGCTTGGCAGCCAGCGGCGAGATTCGCACGCGGCGGATTCAAAGGCATTGTGTGACTGGAGCGCGAATTGAAACGGAACAGCCATGCGCATTTCACGCGGATGGAGAGATTATCGGGATGACGCCGGTGGAGATTGCGGTGGTGCCGCGGGCGATGCGGGTGTGGCAGCCGCGGCCAGTGAGCGCGGTTTAATCGACGAAATCGATTACAGCGCCTTCGTGGCGATAGAGGAAACCGACGAACTGGCCGAAGTTCGGCGAAGCGACATTGTTGTAGACGGCGTTGAAGTTGCCATGATTGGTGACGTTGAGTGTGTAGACGCCGAGCCGGATGTGGTGCACTTTGCCGCCCCTGTTTCCGAGAAAAGGCACGCGAAACTGCCGATAAAGCTTCATATCCAGGGAAAAGTATTCAGGGAAGCGCTTCCCGTTTGGAGTGCCCACATATTGTTGCTGAACATCGATCGGGGAATACGGAAAGCCGGAGTGAACGTCAAAGAGAGGGCTGAACGTTAATTTCCAGGGCAGAGCAAAGATTCCCCAACCGACCACGCGATTCGGAATGTCCGACGAGAGAATGCCGTACACATCCGGACGAATCACGGGCGCGGCGAACGGGATATACACATTCGAAAGGCTATTCAGATCGCCGCGCGAGCGGCTCCAGATGTAGGAGATGTTAATCTGATCGTGTTCCCGCAACGAGTAATGCGCCGAGGCTTCCATTTCGCGATAGTGGGATGAACCGGTGTTCGTCAGTCCCTCGAAGGACTGGCCGCCAAGCGCCGAGGTAAACGGATTCACAGTGAACAAGTAAGTGGCGTGGCTGTCGAGGTAGCCAGCGCGCACCTGCAGAGTCTTGTGGAGCTCATGCTCAATCTGGCCATTCCAGGTGACGTTGCGGGGCGTTGTGCTCGGGTGGCTAGACAAAACGGAGGAATTCAGCGGGTTCACGTTACCGACGAAGGCGTTCGTGTATGTGATGGGCGTGCCGATCGGCAGGCCAGTGGAGTCAAACGTCGTTATGGTGCGGTTTGGGTTTGCCGCGAAATCGGCGGCAAGGAGAGGAAGCACCCCATAGAAAATCCCGGCGCCCGCTCGGATGACGGTCTTGCCGCTTTTTCCCGGAGAGTAAGCAACGCCGGCGCGAGGGGCGATGGCCGCGGACCAGCCGGTGGTCTCACTGGAGATTCGCGCGCCCAGATCAACGCCCCAGTGAGAATCCAGAACCCAATGATCCTGGAGAAATTCGGCGACGGAACTATCGGAAGGAGACTGGGAAGGCGCGGCGCCAAAGGTGATCCGCTGCGCCAGGGAATTGTCCGGGCGAAGAATCTGGATCGGGTGCGATAAGGTGGTGCCGAAGAACGAGCGGTAATCAACATCGGCGCCCACCCGGATTTCGTGTTCTCCGTGCCAATGTACCTTGGGGAATTGGAAGGAAGGAACAGCCTGAAACTCCTTGCCCCGGCGCGACCACTGATTGAAGTAGTTTCCGCCGTATCCCTGCGGCGTGATGAGCATGTCTTCGGGGCCCTGGCCGTGCGCGTTGCTGTCGAAGCGCATGTACTGCGCCACAACGGCAAGAATGGCCCCGGAGCCGAACTGATACTTGTCGTTGAGTCCGACGGCGACGCCGTTTTGGTCGAGGTCGTTCGACGCGGGTTGCGGGACGAGCGCGCTGATATCCACATGCTGGTGGCGCAGCGGAAACGCGTTCACGGTCAGCGTGAGCACGTGGTTGGGCGCAAGAATGAACTCGAGAGTCGAAAAAGAATTAAATCCCTGGCGCTTGCTGATGTCATGCGGCCAGGGGAGACCCTCAATCGTCTGCTTTTTCATTTCATACTGGAAAGATTCCGAGAGCAGGAGTTTGTGAGGGATGAGCGGGGCATCGAAAGAGACGCCGGGAATGGCTTCGCCAATGCCGACCATGCTGCCATTCTTTCCGAGAATGGAGGGAACGATTCCCCTTACTTTGAAGCTCCATTGGTCATCCGGGGGCCGGGTTTCTATGGTTGTCAATCCGCCGGAAAAACTGCCCAGGCTGGAATCGTACGGAGTTTTGTACACGGCGAAGGATTCGACCGCATCCGTGGGAATGGGGACGCCAAAACTGCCCGTGACCGGATCGGTAGTCCTCGCGGAATTGACTAGCAACAAGCTCTGGTTTTCGTCCGCACCCTTGAAGGTCAGCTTGCTGTCGAGCGTCTTGATAACTCCAGGAGTGAAGGGAAGGATTTCCTTCACTTTTTCCTGCTGTGTGGGAATCGTGGTGAGTTCCGTGTTCGTAACGGTGACCGGAGGCGGAGCGGCGGTCTCAGTCGCGATGGTTGCGGCGGTTTCTTTCACTTCCACCTTTTCGGCAACCACATCAAGCTCGAGTGTGAAATCCTGAACAAGTTGCTGTTTCGGGGCAAGAACAACGGATTTCGAAATGGCTTTGAACCCTTGCAGGGTGATGGAAATGGTGTAAGCGCCGGGTTCGAGATTCTGGAACTCATAGGCACCGTGTTCATCCGTGTTGGCGCTCAGGGGGGTGCCGTGGAGCGGATCGCCGGAAAGTTTAACTGAAATGCCAGCCACGCCAGTGGCGATATTATCCTGGATCGTCGTGACGGTGCCGCGGATGAAGCCGGCCTGACCGCTTGCTTTTTTGGGAGCGGCGTCCTGCCCGAACGCGAACGAAGTAGCGTACAAGTGCAAGAAGACAACGGCAACAATCGTTCGCGAAAAACAGACCCAGGCGCCGCGGCAGATCGTGCTGTTCGAAAGACGGCTGTTACCGAGCCGGGAAAACAGAGATAGGACTGGATTAGTGTTGCGCCTCATGCAAAGACTTGGAAAACCTTTCGTTCAGAGTATTCGGGTGAGTTGCTTTCTTTGGCGGAGAACCTTCTCCTCGCAATCCCCTACGACTCGATTCCGATTTATTGCCTTCCCCAATTTCCACAGCCGCCAGGCGAGAAGTACTGCGTTCACGGCGGCGAAACTCCCGGACCTACACTCCCAAGTCCTGGCCCCCCAAGGCCGGACAGATGAATTGCTTAAAACTGTCGTTGCAACATTACGTTGCACGGATCGCGAAAGACACCCGTATTAATGGTAACAGAAGGCACTCTGGCAATTGCCAGAGCGAGTCGCCGTGTGTTTCTTGGGTGCAAATGCTGCTCAAATAAAAGCACTTACCTTTTCGAATTCTGACGGCGAGGGTCACTTCTCAGTTTTTCTTCCGGTCGATTTTCAGATTGATCACGATTTCCTTGCGGCTGTCCAGCGAGGATACCGTGCGTACAGGAGATTTCGCTCCCTCCAATTCGGCGTGGACTTCGTAATCTGCGTTCGGGTCGAGGCCGCTGAACCGGTAGTTCCCATCAGCGTCGGCAAAATTGCTGCGGACTGCGTTGGTCCTGAGGTTTTTCAGGAAGACCACGCTGTTGGGCAGGGGGTTTTCGGATTTATCGGTGACGCCGCCGCGAACCGTGCGTAGTTGAGTTTCTTTCTTGGAGTCCTGAGTGGCGCCGCCGAACACGAAAAGAAAAAGAAGACTGAATACAACGGCGATCTTTCGCGCGTAGTTCATTTCGGTTCTCCTGCCTTCGCTGGCTCGCTGCTTTCCAGTTTAAACGTCAATCGCTTCTGTACATCCGCCATATTCGCTGCAACAATCTGCGATTGTTCCTTATAGTTTTTCTGGCGTACCACCACTTCATATTCGATGCCGTCTGGAACACGAATGGCAAATTCACCGCGCGAATTTGTATAGGTGTCGTAGCGAAATTTCTTTTCATCCTTCCGCCTTATTTTCACCTCGACGCCGGGGAACGCCAGGGCGTGTTCGTTGAAAACGGTCCCGAGAATCAGGAACGGTGGAATCTTGCTTTTGCGCTTGTTGGTGCTGGAGCTTTCGTGCGTGGGCGCTACCGGAGGGGCGGCAGTTGGAGCTTCAGGGGGTGGTGGAGGCGGCGGGACAGGCTGCTGAGCCGTGGCAAGGCACGGCAAGACAAGAGTGGCGAGAAAGAGTGTTGCGATCAGAAAGCGCATGCGCGGAAGGATGTGTGGTGGAGGGGTCACATCAAGTCAGATGGATTCCAGCAATTACAGGGATGCCCGACGGGACGGAGAAAATTCCTTCACTCGTCTTCGTCTTCCGCTTCATCCTCGTCGTCCTCGTCTTCCACAAGATCGCCGTTTTCATCAAACTCGTCGTCGTCCTCGGCGTCCTCTTCGTCCTCATCTTCTTCGTCGTCTTCTTCGTCGACGTCATCGGAAATGGGATTCAGCGCCACGGGATGCGTCTGCGAAACTTCCAGTTCGCACTCGCACTCTGGACAGCTCAGGATTTCTCCCTCTTCCACTTCGTCTTCGTCCACATCGATTTCAGCGGAACATTCAGGGCAGCGGAGCACGTCTCCATCCTCCGATTAAATTTTCAGCCGGCGCAGCTTGAAATCCCAGGACCCACCAACCGGCGTATTATATACCCGGGGCATGAACCTCCAGTCGAGGCTCATTCACCGGCTATTCAGTGTAACTCAACAGCTTCGATGAAAGAATAACAGGACATGGCGAGAGAGTACCCGGATCGGCCGGTCGTGGGCGTTGGCGGGGTGGTGATTGAGAACGGGCGGGCGCTGCTGATCAAGCGGGGCAGCGAGCCCCTGCTGGGGCAATGGTCGATCCCCGGGGGGACGCTGGAACTGGGGGAATCTCTGCAGCAGGGAGTTGCGCGAGAATTGCTGGAGGAAACCGGGCTCGAAGTGCAAGTGTTGGACATGATTGAGGCTTTCGACCGCATTTTCTTAGATCCGGCGGCGCCCAACGCGGAAGACAGGTCTCGCCCCAAGTATCACTATGTAATCGTCGACTATCTTTGCGAGCGGCTGACGGGGGAAGCGCAGGCGGGCAGCGACGTAACGGATATTGCGTATGCCACGGAAGACGAATTAGAAGGATTTCATTTGACTGCGACGGCCACTAGAGTGCTTCACCGCGCCTTCGCCATGGATCGCGAACGCCGCAATTCGCTATAACACGGCCCGATTCCCCATAGGAATCATTTCGCCAATTTCAGAATCTCGATGTTGCCGTTTGTATTGGTCAGGGAAAGTGTGCAGGCGCCATTGCCGATTTTTCCCGTCAGAGAATCTCCGCCCACTTGGCCGCTGGTGGTGATGGGCAATTCGCTGTTGATACGCCCGAAAGAAGTGCGGGCCGTCACGACGTAACCCGCGTTCTCCGGAAGCCGCACCTGGATAGGGGCAAATGAGGTCTTCGCCGAAATGTTTCTGCAACCTGCCGATGTGCGCGCCGCGGTCAGCATGACGGCGCCATTCTGATTGTTCACGGTGATGTTGCCTGAGATGTCGTCCAGGGTGACGGCTGCAAAGCTGGTTCGGGCTGTGGCATCTCCCTTCACGGAACTTGCCGTGACCTGGCCGTTTGAGTTCTCGATGGTGAGGTTTCCATTCACTCGCGTCACCATGACCGCGCCAAAACTTGTCTTTGCGTGAGCGTCGCCGCCCATATCGGTCAGCGAAATGCGGCCGTTGCCCGTGGTGGCTTTTACCCCTTTCCGCAAGCCACTGGCTTCGATAGCGCCAAACGAAGTGTTCAGCGTGGTGCTGCCTTTGATTTCATGGACGGTGATCGTGCCATTCGAATCTTCGACCTCCACCTTGCCGTTGATCTGTTCAAGCGAAACATCCCCAAAACTGTCGCGGATAAAAACGTCGTTGCCGGCCGGGCCGCCCGTTACGCGGCCGTTGGAGGCGGTGCAGTTCACGTACCCGTTGATGTTCGAAAACGTGATCGCGCCAAAACTGCCATTCAAGTCCGTCGTGCCGCTTACGGTATCCGCCTCTATGGCGCCGTTGTTGTTATTGACGGAAAGCGTCCCATGAATGTTTCGCACGTTCACGGGGCCGAAGGAGTTGTTTACTTTTGCGTTGCCCGCGTCGGTCAGCTCAACGAGGCCGTTCCCGCCGACAATCGTTACGCTGCCCTGAATATTCCTCGCGGTGATGGAGCCGAAGCGGTCCTTGATGTCCACGACTCCCTTCACTGCGGACACGGTGACGGTGCCGTTGCTATTGACGACCGTCAGATCCCCCGCCACGTCCTCGGCTTCAACCGCACCAAAGGAATTGGTCAGCTTGCTGGCGCCCACGTCGCGAACCGTCAACTTGCCATGGCTGTTTTCCACGTCGTTCCAGGCGCGCACACCGCGAATCTCCACGTTGCCGAAGGCATTCTTCACCCAAAGCTTGGCTTCGGACGGAACCGTGATGTCGTAATCGACCGAGTAGGAATTTTTGTGCCCGATGCGGAACACCAGCGGATTGTCCGAGGGAGCGACGGTGCGCACCGTGATTCCATTGGCGTCCTGGTTCACTTCGATCTTCACGCTCTCGGCAAACCTTTCGGCTAGTGACTGCGACCCCGCCTGCGAGCGGATGGTTGCGGAAATCTCCGCTTCGTGGGAGTTTTCGCCGTGAATGCGGATTTCCCCGAATTTGTTTTCGATGCTCAATGTCTGACCTGCGGCGAGGGGCAGGGTTTTCTGAAACTCACGCATCATAGAGTCCTGGGCCGAACGGGCGGCCGCCGCGGGCAAGGCCAAGGCGCAGCCAAACAGCAGTGCGGGCCCATGCTTCCCCAGCAAATTAGCTGCGCGGCAAAAGCTCATCGTTTTGTCTCCAGAACGTTCTGCAAGGTCCGCTGCTTTTCCTGGTACATCGCCAGAAGCTGGTATCGGAGATGTGCGTTCGAGGGATTCTCTCCCGCCTGGACACGCAAGTCGGCGATGGCGCTGTCCAGTACGAGCAGTTTTTCGCGATAGCTGGCCATCAGCGGGGTATCGGCGGCCAGTTGTGGACCTGCGTCGGCCGCCAACTTGTCGATGGCCGACATGTATTCCCGCTCAGTGCGCTCGACTTCGGCGAGCGCGCTGGTCTTCAACAATTTGTTGCCGCGATCCACCGCTGGGGCAGTCCGATGCGTGTAGAGATAGCCGCTGGAAATCGCCAATGCAACGACCATCGCACCGACCAGGGCCGATTGCCAGGCGGGCGAAACCCGGCGCCAGAAATCGAGGGAACCCCAAAAACTCTTGCGCGGAGCGGGAGCGGCTTGCTGCTCGCGAAGCGAACTCTCGATGCGCGCCCACAGTGCCAGGCTTTCCTGGCAGTCGCGCATTTCTTCGGCCGCGGCGCTCAACTCTTTCCAGGCGCGCAATTCTTCGGCACAAACAGCACAGGTGTTGGCGTGCTGTTCGAGCGCAGCCCACTCTTCGCGTGAGCCGTCGAGGAAAACTCGTTCACGATCGTTGCAACCGATGTTCATTGCGCGCCTCCCGTTGCTGAACTGCGGGGAGGTTCCAGCATGGTGCGGAGATTTTTCTTGGCCTGGAAGAGCGTGTTCTTGGACGCGGTCTCGGAAATTTCCAGCATGCCGGCAATTTCCGCATGGTGAAAACCTTCCACTTCGTAGAGGAGGAAGACATCGCGCTGGTGCGCTGTCAGGCAGGCGAGCGCTCGTTCAAGGGCCATGCGAAGCGAGGGATGAGCGCCGGGCGCACGCAGTTCCATGCGCGGGGAGAGCGCGTCCACGTCTTCATTCACCTGATCTTTTCGGCGAACCCGGCTGCGGCGCAAATCGTGGCAGGTGTTGACCAGGATGCGAAACGTCCACGTGACGAAAAAAGATTTCCCGCGAAAGCCGGAGATGCTTCGCTGGATTTTCAGGAAGGTTTCCTGCACGGCGTCCTCGGCATCGGCCTGCGAGCCGAGAAGATTGCGTGCAAGATTCCTCATGCGCGTACCCTGCCATTGATAAAGGCGTTCGTAACCCTGCAGGTTTCCGCTGAGGCAGGCCGCCGCAACGGCCGCGTCCTGGGAAAGTTCTTCGCCTGTCCCAGCGGTATCCGCTTTCCCTTCGAAAGGCTCCACTCGCCGCTCCCCGTCGCGCGCCACAGGGGAGAGTTTATGCTCCCAGGGCAGCGTAAGTCCCACGGATCCCATGACTTTCTCCTGAGGTATAGACGATGGGAGAAAGGCAAAGGTCTGGCTGCGGGCACCAGCCTATGCTCCGGCGGAAGGTATTTATTTTCAATTTGTTATAGAGCTTTTTGCACGGGAACCGAAGGCTGTCTGCTAATCGTGAGTTCAAAGCGCGACTTCGTGGGGCAGCCCGCCGCGCGTGCGTTCGCGGTGCTCGAACTCTTTCACCATGTCACGCAGGTCTTTGGGTGTGAAATCGGGCCAGCGCTTGGGCAGAAAGCAGAATTCGGCGAACGCGCATTCCCAGAGCAGAAAATCGGAAAGGCGTTGCTCACCGCCGGTGCGAATCAGGAGATCGACGTCGGTGGAGCCGCCGCGCTGAACTTCGGCGAGCACGTTGCTGAACGCTTCGCTCGAGAGGTCGGTGACTTTATAGAACTTGCTGGCAGCCTGGAAGATGCTGTGGCGCGCGGAATAGTCGATGGCCAGCCGCAGATGGAGCTTTTTGCCGTTGGCGGTGAGCGCTTCGGAATCGGCAATGGTTTCGCGCAGGTTGGCGGGCAAGCGGTCCCGGCGCCCGATGATGTTCAAGCGGATGCCTTCGTCGAGGCAGTGGGAAGTCTCGGCCAGCAGATATTCCTGGAGAATCTGGAGAATGGCGGCGACTTCGGCCGCGGGCCGCTTCCAATTGGCGGAAGAGAGCGCGAAGAGCGTTAGCGTGTGAATGCCCAGATGCGGCGCGCTGCGGATGACGCGGCGGGCGGCCTCGGCGCCCGCGCGATGGCCGGCGGAGCGAGGAAGGGCGCGGGAAGTGGCCCAGCGGCCGTTGCCGTCGCAGATAATCGCGACGTGGAGTTGGGAAGCCGCCGCGCGGACGAAAGGGCGGGGTTTGTGAACAGCTTTTTCCAGAACAGGGATTTGCACGAGCATTCTTCTTTCTCCGCCGCCGACTGTTATAATGCACTTTGCGTGGCAAAGTACAGGGACAAAAAAATTTCACTTCTCGCGGGTTGCGCGAATCAAGGCCTCCATGTGATCCAGGTAGCGCTCCAGCGCTTTGCGTCCCGCCGAGGCCAGTCGGTATTCGGTCTTGGGCAGGCGGCCGTCGAACGATTTGGTGCACAGGATGTAGTCGGCTTCCTCAAGCTTCCGAGCATGGACACTGAGATTTCCGTCGGTCGTTTTCAACAATGCTTTCAGCTCGTTGAAGGCCAAGGCGCGATTCACCGCAAGGGCGCTGACGATTCCCAGGCGAATTCGTTCGTGAATCAATCTGTCCAGCGGAACGGAGACGGGCTGCGACGCCGCGCTCCGAACCGGCGAGGGGCCCTCTTCACGTTGCGCGCGTTCCTGGCGGACTGTGGACTGCTTGACCATGAGTTCCTTTCGTTCGAAAACTTACTCGCTTATCCCCCGTACCGCAAGGCGATCCAGACACCAAAAGCAATTTGCACGAGTCCGAACCCTGCGGCCATGAACAGGTTGCCCCACGCCGCCGGAGCAAAGAGCGCCGCCGCACCGAGCGCCATTAGGCACATACCCATGATGGGCACGGCACGCACGGAGAACGCACCGCCGGTGACGATGGCCGTGCCGTAGAGAAGCAGCCAGACACCAGGGAGAACGGGGACGGCGCCGTAATGGAACAGAGCCAGAGTCAGCAAGCCGCCGACGATGATGGGGGGAGCGAAGCTGAGCGTAAACTTCCGCCCGGGACCCCTAAAGAGAGAAGAGTTGGCACGCCTCGCCTTGGTGGCAGCCGCGGGAGCGGCGATGGCGACGGCTACGAAGACTTCCGCCAGCCAGACGGCGAGCCAGGCACGGGGGGAATCCTGGCGCGAGGCGAGAAACGCGGCGGCAAGGGCCGTGGCGCCCATGGCTACTCCGCCCCAGCCGGGAACAGCCGTGAATTCGGCAGCACTCTCCATGGTTTCGCGGATGTAGCGCAGGTGATCGGCGGCCCGGGCGTCGATGGGAATCGGCCGGGGAAGCGGAGCGCGGTTGGAGCGCGGGAGAGGCACGAGGGAAGGATAGGGAAAGCGAGAAGCCGTGTCAAGTACTTTGTAGTGCAAAGTATAGGGCTATTTTCGCCACCCGTGCTGCCCCATCAGTGGTACAAACCGGCAGGGGCCGCCCTGCTTCACAAGAAATTGCCCTCCGCGCTTCGTGATCAACTGCAGTTCCTGCTTGTCTTCTTCGCCCACCGGCGCAATCAGCCGGCCGCCCTCCGCAAGTTGCTGCAGAAGAGGTTGCGGCACCGCGGGCGCGGCGGCAGCAATGAGAATTGCGTCGTACGGGTTGGAGTCCAGCCAGCCGAGCGTGCCGTCGCCGGTGTGAACGTGTACCTTGGCATAGCCGAGGCGCTGGAGCCGCCCAGCAGCCGATTGGGCCAACGCCGGCAGAATTTCAACAGTGTGGACCTCTCCCGCCAGGATCGAGACGACCGCGGCCTGATAGCCGCAGCCGGTGCCAATTTCGAGGACGTTCTCCGAACCGGTCAATTGCAGTGAAGCCACCATCGCGGCCACGATGTAAGGCTGCGAAATGGTCTGTCCGTAGCCGATCGGAAGCGGCTCGTCCGCATAAGCCTGATTGAGCCAGAATGCCGGCACAAATTCGTGGCGCGGCAAGGTAGCCATCGCAAGGAGCACGCGCTCATCGGTGATGCCGCGTTTGCGGATCTGGCTTTCCACCATCAATTCACGTTCTTCCGCAAATCTGGCGCTTGAGCCGTCGCTTTGGGGAAATGTGGCCATCTAAAATTGCTTATTCCTGCGAACCGTCAACGCCCGCACGAGTGCCCTTTCCACAGCTCTACTTTGACACGGTTGCCCGTTTCCCAGTGAGCCACGACCTGCACGTAAGGTCAGTGACGCACTCCGCAATTCTGCACTTCAGAGCAGGAGTCAGAGGCAGAACGAATCTTTAGACTTTTACATGCAGTAGTGGCTCCGGGCAGTTGGGAAAGCCCTGGCAAAGATGTGGAGGAAGGTATGAAGGCGGTTCTGGCACTGATTCTGATTTACATCGGAACATTTCTTGTGGCCATCCAGGGTGGCTCTCTCGCGGAAGTCCAAGCGGCTCCGCAAATTTCTTCTACTGCGCAGAGCGGCGAACTGGCGCCCGGCGCAATTGATCCGGCCAAAGAAGCGGCCATCCGCTCGCTGCTCGAACTGGTTGGCGCACGCGACCAGGTACAGGACTCGATGACCCGCGCGGCAGAGCAATACCGCGAAAAACTGCTTGAAACGGTGCCGAACAATCAGCAGGGACAGATGTTCATCAATACGGTGATCACCAGCTACGAGAAGAAATTTGATGTGGACGCCGTGACGGAGCAGTTGATTTCCGTCTACGACAAGCATTACACCGAGGAAGAGATCAAAGGCTTGTTGCAATTTTACGGCTCGCCGCTGGGCCAGAAAGTGGCCGCCGAGTCGCCGAAGATCGGGCGCGAAATTCAGGAGTCGATTCGCCTTTCGGCGGGAAAGGCAGCCAAGGAAGCGTTACAAGAGGCCAAGCAAGACAATCCGGGCGTCGGACAAAATGCCCGGCTCGCCACCCCGGGAAAGCGGTTTCAAGGCCGCCGCCCGCAACAGGCGGATGGAGCACAGCAATCCGCGCAACAGCAGGATCCCCAATAACAGAATTTGACGAGTTGAACCGATGAACGGCGCTAGGGAAAGCGCTTCTTGATCTTGACGTCCACGCCGAACGTGCCGTTCTGATCGCGCAACCCGACAATCGAAATATTCCGGTTCAAGTTGTACTCCACCTGGATCACCTGTTGTTGGGAGGAACTGACGTTGGAAACGTAGGTTACCGTCAGATCGCGGGTAACCTGTTGCTCGACGGTGACGCGCGCACCAACGTTCTGCCCGGTGGTGGTGGTGCCAAAGCCGGCAAGCCCGGGATCCACGCGGAACCGGGTGATGCCAAACAGACGCTCCACGCGGCCGCCCAACTGGCTGGAAACGGCTTCCGAGAGCAATGCCGTGGCGCCGCTGGTACCGCCCGCCCCGGCCTGCCCAGTGGCGCCGCCGTGGATAGTGGACTCCGAACTCGTTTGACCCAGTGCCAGGAGGGTGACGATGTCGTTTCCGGGCAACGGCGGATCGGAGCGATAGGACAAACTCATCTTGCTGGCCTGGCCGGTGAAATTGAGGGTAATTTCGTATTGCTGGATGTTGGTGGTGGCTTCGAAATTGATCACCGGATCCATGCGGAATGGGTTGGCAAAGTTCAAGTCGCCGCGCGTGACCTTGTAGCGGCTGTCGTGGAAGTAGAGATCGCCCGACAAGACGTGGATGTGGCCCAGGAGAATCGGATGCTCTGCGGTGCCCCGGGCCCGCAGGCTGGATTCGGCTTCAAGATGCGCTCCAGGCCATTCGAGCCGCGTGTCGGGCGTGGAGCTGCCTTCCACATCGAGTTGCAGGTTGCGCAGGAAATTCGAGGTCGTGGTGCCACTGGCGGAGCTGGAAGTCAGCGAGCCCACCGCTTCGAGGCCTTCGTTCAGAGTGACGCGCTGCACCTGAACTTTCCCCGAAAGCAGCCCGCCATCGGGAGTGCCGGAGAGGCGCAACGATCCGCCGACAAGCCAGCTCATTCCCTCCGGATAGCGAATGCGGATGCGATCGGTCTTCGCCGTGATGTCGTAGCGAATGGGTTTCTCGGAATAGTTGGCCGTGCCCGAAAGTGAAATCTGGCCTCCGCCTGCCTCGGCGGTGACATTGTTGAAGAAGAGCCGGTTGGCGTCGAAGACCAGGTCTCCCTTCAGATTGCTCAAGCCGGTGGGAAAGTCCGCCGAGCGCACAGAAGCGTCGTTCAATCTTACGCGACCGATGATGCGGGGCCGGTCGAGAGTTCCTTCGAACGAAGCGTTGATGTCCGCGTGACCGTGCACGTCCACATCCGTCATGTAGCCGCTGAGGAGCCGCAGGTCCACGGAACCATTGAGCTTCATGGCCACGGTGCGGCGCCCAGTGAACTGAACGGAACCCGTCAGCTCCGCGTTCGTGTCCGTGCCTTTGACCGCCAGGCTGAGAATTTTCAAGCTGTCTTTTGTGGACGTGAGATGAATCGGCCCCTGGTTTTCGAGCTGCACGTTGCCGTAGTTGAATACCAGCCGTGAAAAATTCGCGTCGAGCGTCAGAGTTTCGGGGCGCTGCAACTCACCCTGGAACGTGATATCGCCATCCGCAGCGCCGTGCCCACTGAATTTTCCCAGGTGCAAGGCCGTGAGCAAGAATGGATCCAGGTTGATGTTGCGCACGGATATTTTGCCGTCAAGCGGCAGCGGATCCGCCAGACCCAGGGTAATTCCGCCGGTGATTGCGCCTTCGCTCATGGCGGAGTTCAGCTTCAGTTGCGCGAGTTTGCCATCGGATTGGAGATCCCCGCCGAAGCTGCCGATGACTTCCGAGCCGACATGCAAGTCGACAACACGGAAAGAACCGTCGGCAAGCGGGGCGCGTATTGGGCCGCTGGATTTCAGGCGGAACGACAGTTGGCCGTCGAGGGGAATGCCCGAGGCTTTGATCTGGCCGAAATTTGACAGCGGCAGCGATGCCCCGACCAGATCCGTGGTCAGCGACTCGTCGGCATAGCGGTAGGCAATAGAGCCGGTGACGATACCCGCGCCTCCGGCCTTTTCCGTGCCGGGGCCGAAAAAACGCAACTCGGCGTTCGAAAGGCGCACTTCGTCCGGCAGCACCGTCAGTTGGCCACGCAGGCGGTTGAACGGAACGGTGTAGACGGTCGCATCCGCCAGATCCAGCAGACCCGATAAGGAAGGTTCGGCTCGGGTGCCGCGACCGTGGAACTGTCCGGTGAGCAAACCCTGGATCGGATACTTCTTCCCGGCGAGTTGCTCCAGCGATTCGAGAGGAACTTTTTCAAGGTTTAGTTCACTGACCCACTGGTTTTCCGGGCGGAATTCCCAATCGGTCAATTGCAATTGACCGTCGATGCCGGCTTCCATCGTGCCGCGGCGAGCGTGGCCGCGGGAGATGACAAGTTCGCTGGGTGAGTAGGCCATGTCGCCGTCGAGCGAGTCGAGAGCGAAGTTGTCGTAGCGCGCGTGCTCGCCATGGAAGTGGCCCTGGAATGTCGGACCATCCGAGGGGCCGAGAATCTTTCCGTTCCACTGAAGCGCGCCATCAATGAGAATCTTCGCGGCGGCCGTGCCGGGCTTGTCGCCGGAAAGCGCGTGGATGAAATCATTCCAGGGGGCAAGCGACCCGATATCCATATGGACATCGAGGGACGTGTTTTTCGGATGAAGAATACCGATGAAGCTGCCGCGGGAAGTGGGGGTGTCAAAATCAAACTGGCTGAGTTCCAGAGAGTTTGGAGTGTAGCGGTAGCGGAGGACGGCTTCACTAGTAACCGGAATGTGGCCGGGCATGGTTTCGTCGGGCTCGTCCCAGCGCATGCGGGCGGAAATATCGAAGTCGCGGAAGTTGTCGTGCCAGGTTTCGACCGTGTCGGCAAAAATCACGGAGTCCCAGTGAAGGCTGTCGATGGGGAAACCCGTGTGGTCGATCGCGGGCGTGACCGCGGCAAGGCGGATGCCCTCAACTCTGGTTTCACCGCGAAACTTCAAGCCGTCGTACTTCATCGTGATGCGGCCTTTGACGCTGCCGCCCAAGGCATACGCGGCGAAATCCGGCAGGACAACTCCGTCGGGTTCGAGCAAGTAGCTGGAGCGGCTGGTCAAATTTGCGGAGTGAAAATCCTCGAAGCTCAGCACAATGTTATCCGCAGCGAACTCGCCTTTCCCCTTGAAGATTCCGGAAGCGAGCGTGCCGGCGCCGCGCAGATCGATTCGGCCCAGCGGCACTTCCGGCGTGCGAAAAGCCTCACGAATGTCCAAAAGGTCGAGCCAAGCGCGATAGCGATAGCTCCAGTCAGGAGATTCGAGATTTTTGGTTTCTGCCTGCAGGTCGACGTGGGAGCGCCCCACGTCAACCACGGCCTGTTCCACCGTAAATCGGTTGCGGCCTACGGAAAACTTTGCCGAAAGGTTCGCGGGCATCGGGGAATCGCGCCTTCGTGCCAGTTGAACGGAATCCCAATCCAGATTGCCGAGATAGAGCGGTTGCTCAGGCGTCCCGGCGGCGGTGACATTCAGGCGAAGATCGCCGCCTTCCGCCGCGACCAGCGAGCGCAGGCTGTTGTAGAGAAACCAACCATCCTTGATTTCGACGTGGCGTACATGTAAATCCAGCAGCGTTTGCTGCAGAGGCTGTTTGGAACGGCCCGGCTGCTTGAAGGGTGGCAGATTGTTGCTGCCGTCTTTTTCCACGCGCAGGTGAACCCTGGGTTGCACCAGGACCAGATCGTTCAAGGAAACGCGACGTCCCCAGAAGGAATCGATGCGTAAGCCGATCTTGGCCTGTTCGGCACTCAGCAAGGGTTCCGTGCCCGGCGGCTCCTTGCCGTGAATGACCAGGCCGTTGACAGTAGCGGTCAGGGAAAACCACCCGACCGAGACTGTGCGCACTTCCACGCGGCTTGCGGTCAAATTCTGCAATCGGTTCACCAGGAAGCGGCGCAGAAGAGGATTGGCGAGACCACTGCCAAGCGCGATGATGGCCAGGGCCACCCCAAGCAGAGTCCAGGTGCCGAGCACCCAGAAGAGGTGCTCGAGCCACAGAATCTTTTTGAGGCGAGATTCTTCGGTCATGGACGCTTCTCGTCGAGCATAGTCTCAACCCGGACGCGTGTGCGGCTTTCCTTGAGCCAGCGGTCGGCCTGTTCATTGATGGCTCGCTGTACCAGGGCTTCCTGAACGAAGTCCCTCGCATTGTCCAGCGTCGGTGGAGTCTGGCCGCGCGATTCCGCTCGCGGCACTACACGGGTTTTGTAGAAGTCTTCGATGTCTTTCTCGTCAATCTGGATCGCCGGGCGGAAGCGGCTGTCGAGGTAGTTGCTGAGATAGAGTTGCGCGAGGACGAACCGGCGAATCTCGTCGTCGGTGATGCCGCTTTGCTTTTGCCGTGCCTCAAATTCCTGGGGCGAGGAAAACGAGCGCTTCAGGCGTTCGATGCTGCGGTTCACGTCTTCTTCGGAAGGCTGAGGAAACCGGGCGACGCTGGCTTCGTTGCGAACGATCCACTGGTCGATCAGCCGGTTGAGGATCTCCTCGTCACTCTGCGCCTTGCCATCGAGAAACATCTGGTAGCGGCTGAGTTGGCGGACGTCGCTCAGCAGGATGATGTCGGTTTCGACCCTTGCGACAATCCTGTCAATCATCTCCTGAGCGCGTAACCTGCCCGGCACCGGCAGCAGGCCGATGAACATCGCGGCGGTTGTGATCCATTTGCGCATCAGAAGCTCGAACCCAGGTTGAAGAATATCTGAAACTTCTGCAGGTGCGTCCCTTGCTGGCAGAACACGCGGCTGTTCTGGCAAGGGATTACGAACTCGGCAGGATTGAGCTGGTAGCCCATATCGATCCGGATGGGGCCGATGGGCGTGGCGTACCGCAGCCCGAAGCCGACGGTGTGCGACAAATAGTTCAGTTCGTTTGTGCAGTTGGCCACGCAGCGTGTCGGGTTGAACGGCCCCGGCGGCTGGCCCGGATAAGCAGGCACGAACACTGGCTTTGGCGGCGACCAGCGCAAAGTTACGCGGCTGGCGCGGCTATAGACGTTGCCTGCGTCATAGAACAACGCACCGCCGAGCTTTGTGCCCACGATCGGCAGCTTCAACGGAAAACGTATTTCCTGGTTGAGTATTACGAGGGCCTGGCCACCCACGGGAAAACCGGTCAGCGCGTCGCGCGGCCCAGCCTGATTCAGCGCAAAACCTCGTATGGATGTGCCGCCACCGGCGAAGAGCCTTTCCGGCAGCGGGATTACCTGCGGCAACGGAGCTACAGTGGGCGCTGGAAAACTCAAGGAAACGGTGTTGCCAAACGGTTGCAGGATGCCGATGCGGAGCGAGCGGGCAAACTTCCAGTTTCTCGAAAGCGGCGTGTAGGTGGAATTCTGGACGAAATAACGGAGGAAGCTGGCGCTGGAGCCGATGGAGGTTGCCGCGGCGCTTACATCGACAGTGTTAAAGGAGCCCTTCGTGGCGTCCGCGGGATTATCGCGGTAATCGCGCACATACGTGGTGCCAAACTCGGAAACCAGCGTCGGCTGGTTGAACAGCGGCACTTCTTCGGCGGGAATATTCAGGTTGCTGACGGTGACTTTGCGGAATACATAGCGGAACAAGAGGGACGAGCGGGGAGTGACCTGGTCCGTGAGCTGAATGTTTCCTTCGTAGCGCGTTTGGCCAAAGGTGTTGATGTCCTGCGTTTTTTCCACATACGCGTTCGCCTGGGTGCTCAATTTCGAAATGTTGAACGTATTGGGCGCGTTGTAGGCAAGCAGCGCACGGCCCTGAATGGTGCTGCCGCGAAGTTTCAGGGCTAGAGTGTCGGCGCGGCCGGTCACATTTTGTTTTGAAATTTCAAAAATGCCTCGCGGCGCAGCCTGGATTTCTCCGCCGGTGGGATCCGTGGTGCTGGCCAGGCGCTGCACTTCGAATCCGCCGCCGTAGGCGATGGTGTACCGCTTGGCTTCCTCGACCAAGACCACGACGTTCTTTTCGGGGTCGCTGCCATTGGCATTCTGCGGCTCGATGGTGACGCGATTGAAAACCCCCAGGTTGTACAACTTCTGCTGGGACTCGACGACCTCCCCTTCGCGCAGGGGCGCGCCGGGAGTCACCTTGACCTCTCGGCGAATCACCCGCTGGCGGGTGTGTTTGTACCCGGTCAGAAAAACATTCTTAACGGAGATTCGCGGGCCTTCGACGATCTTGTAGACCAGTTTCACCGGTTGCGCGCGTTCGATTGCGTATTTGCTCGCTTCTCCCGTCAGTTTTTCCGCTTTCGCATTTTCCTTGGTGGTGGCGGCTTGGGCTTCCGGAGAGGTATCGGGCTCCGCCGTGTAGGAGAACGTGGCTTCAGGGAAGCCCTGGTTGTAATAGAGGGCCAGGACGTTGTCGCGATCGCTCGATACGTTGATGTCGGAAAAGGGCTGCCCCGGTAAGGATCCCAAAACTTCGCGAATCTCTTCCTCGGGCAGGGCGTGCACGCCCGCCACTTGCAGGCTGGAGACCAGCGTTTGTTTTCCCTCCTCGATATTGAACCGAACGATCAAGTCTCCGCCCTTTTTGTTGTTTAATTCCTCCACCTGCCCATCCACTCTTGCCGAAAGAAAACCGTTTGAGATGTACAGGTTCTTTATCGAGAGGGCGTCGGCCTCCATCAAGCGGCGGCTGAATCGCGGCCGGGTGAAGAGACTGACGGTGGAAATGGTGAGCCGGCTCTTCAGGAGGTCGGTGCTGAAGTAGCGGTTCCCTCTAAATTCGATGCGTGAGAGTTGATGCCGGGATCCCCGCTGCACCGTATAAGTAATGACTTCTTCGGAACCCTTTTTCCCGGATTTTGCGCCTTCCACGTCGCGGGCCGCCACGGCATAGTCCACTTTCGCGTCAAAGTATCCTTCACGCTCCATCCGCTCCCGAAGATTTCGCCGGCCCTCTTCCAGAAGGTCCGCATCCACCGAACCCTCCTGATAGACGGGGATCAGTTTTTTGAGATCACGGCCCGATAGTTTGGCCCCGACCAGTGCCACGCGCACCCGCGGGCCTTCCGTTACCTCAAGCGTCAGAGGAATCGTGTTGGTAGCCTCGTCCAATTCGCCTCTACGGACCGAGACACGCGCGCTGAGGTGCCCCTTTTTTTCCAGGAATTTCCGGATACGCTCGGTGCCCGATTGCACTTTGGCGATCGTCAACGCGCTTCCGGGCTTCAGTTTGAATCTAGCGAGGAGTTCTGTGTCCCCGTATTCCGTGTTGTTGATCAAATCGATCTTCTTGGCTCGGACTCGGGGCCCGGGATCCAGATTCACGATCACGTCCAGTTGGTGCGTTTCGGGAAAAGGACGCTCCTGCACGCTGATCTTGGCCCGGTAGAGACCTTCTTCACGCAGGGCTGCGCGCAAACGCTCTACTGCCTCCTTCACATTCTGCTCGTGGTAGGTCTGCCCAAGTGAAAGCTGCATGGCCGCGACTCCGGAAGCTTCGGTGGGAGGCGGCGTAAGCCCGTTGATCAATATCTGATTGAAATAGAGATTTTCGCGGGCGATAAAATCAAGCCGGACGCCGTCGCCTTCTGGATAAGCAACAGCGCGCAAGTCCGCGTAATTTCCCGTTTGATAGAGAATGCGGATGCTGGCGGCCACCTGTTCAGGCTGTAACGGCTCGCCTACCTTTAACGGCAACGCTTCGAGCTTGGCCTGCAGCACTTTACCGTCTTCTGAAACTACCCGCACGCTGACCAACTTTGGTTCTGCTGGTTTGCCGGCCGGGGAATCCGGATTGGTTTGGGCGTGCAGTCTTGCTCCTCCCAGCATCAAGCCCAGAAGGACAATTGTCCGCAACCTGTTGTTCCAGCGGCATTTCATGCGTTCTATAACACAGACGAAGCGTAGCACAGGCGCGTTGCCTCCCCCGGTCACTTTGGCGCTATGATGAAGAGGAAAAGAAACTGCGGTGCTGGGAATCCATTTTACGTGACTCCTTCGCTTAACGAGAAGTACTCCCGTCAGATGTTGTTCGCTGGGATTGGGCCCGAAGGACAGGCGCGCCTGGCCGCTTCGAGTGCGGTGATTGTGGGCTGTGGGGCCATCGGGGCGGCGGTCGCCAATCTGCTGGTCCGCGCAGGCGTGGGGCACATTCGCATACTTGACCGGGATTTCGTGGAGCCGTCCAACCTGCAGCGGCAGATTCTTTTCGACGAGGCGGATGCCCAGGAAGCGCTGCCCAAAGCGGTTGCCGCAGAGCGCAAACTTCACGCGCTGAATTCGGAAATCCAGATTGAGGGTGTTGTAGCGGATCTGAATTCCCGGAACGCGGAGGAATTGCTGTCCGGGTTTCCGCTGATCCTTGATGGCACGGACAATTTTGAGACGCGTTTTTTGGTCAACGATTATGCAATCCAATCGGGCACTCCGTGGATTTATGCGGCGGCGGTTGCCAGCTATGGCCTGACCCTCACGATTCGGCCACAGAAGACTGCTTGTCTTGCCTGTCTACTCGAAACCGGCGGCACCCCTGGCCTGGAAGAAACGTGCGACACGGTCGGTGTTCTGGGACCGATCGTGAATCTGATCGCGTCACTTGAGGCGGCGGAGGCTCTGAAACTGCTCTCCGGCAACGCAAGCCGATTGCATGGCCGGTTGCTTTCGTGCGACGTCTGGACGGGCCGCTTCCAATCCGTTCAACCCGAGCGGAATCCCCGTTGCCGCGCATGCGCCCTGCGCGAGTTTCCCTATCTGGAGGGCCAAGCCCAGCCGCACATCACCATGTGCGGGCGCGACTCCGTGCAAATCCATGAACGGGGACGCAGCCTGGATCTGCCGGCCCTGCAGCAGCGGCTTGCGTCCAGCATTCCGGGTGTCCGCCAGAACGGCTTCCTGCTGCGATTCCAGGTGGCCCCATACGAGATGACCATCTTCAGCGACGGTCGGGCCATCCTGAAAGGCACGAAAGACCCCGCGATCGCGCGTTCGCTTTACGCCAAATATATCGGTGCTTGAACTGCTTTAACGAAAGATGCCGCTTCGGCCGGCCGGCGTACGCATGGAGGCCCGGTCGAGGTTTTCGCGCAGGTTCATCAGCGTCAAAAAAGTGCTTAAAACCCGGGCTTTCAGGTCATCCGTAAGGTGCAGGCCGCTGGTGGCCACGCGGGCGAGCGATTCGCCATTGGTAGTGATGAATTTCATGATATCCCGCTGTCTTTCCTGCGGGGCATTCCCCAACGCGGTTTCCCGGCGCATCTCGGCGCAGCTTGCTTCCAGGGAAAGGGTGAAATGCAGGATACAGACCTTCTGCTCCGCCAGGGCGGCGGGGACGTCGTGTTTGCATCCCGAAATGTGGCAAGTGGCACTCATGCTACCCAAAAGGGTGATTTTTGATAGGTAACATTCTTGGAGGCGAAAATCCAGCGGTCATCTTGGCCCTGCGGCGTATGAAGTAGCTGCCCCTTTTTGGGAGAACCTGCCCCTTGGACCAGTCGGTTTGTCTTTCATGGCCAGATGCCGGCGGCAAAATGAAGTCCACTTCCCCCTTCTCGGGGGCAACTTTTTTCCAAAAATGTTTGACATCGCTGGGCATGCGACTGTATAAATATACAGTACGCTGTATATTTGCCATGGGCGCCACAAAAACATTTCGGCACGGACAGATTCTGCGGCTCGTTTCGAGCGAACGCATTGCCAACCAGGAGGATTTGCGTCGCCGCTTGGCGAAAGAGAGGCTCCGCGTTACGCAAGCCACCCTTTCGCGCGACCTTCAGGAACTGAAACTCATCAAGACCACGGACGGCTACAAGACGGGGACCGCTTTGCCGGACGAATCGGCGAGCGTCGCTCCGCTGACGCGGGCGCTGCGGGAATTCCTGCTAGATATCCGCCCTGCGGAAAATCTGCTGGTGTTGAAGACGCCTCCCAGTGGAGCTCAGCCGCTGGCAGCGGCCGTGGACGCGGCGAAGTTTCCGGAAATCGCCGGGACCATTGCGGGGGACGACACGGTCTTGATCATCACGCCCAGTCGCAAGACGCGGGACTCTCTGCAGAAGAAAATCGAAGCGCACGTGAAATGAGAGATCCCCGCAACATCGCCGTTATTGGTGTCACCGGCTATACGGGTTTTGAGCTGGCGACGCTGCTGCTGCGCCATCCGGGCATCAGCAAACCGACCTTTTATGTGCGGGAGACCAACGGGGCGCGCTGCCTTTCGGAGATGTTTCCTCAGTTGCGCGGGTGGGGCGAGGCTTCCTTGAAGCCGCTCTCGGTGGAAGCCATTGCCGGCAGCAGCGCGGGTACGGCGTTTCTCGCTACGCCGCATGAGGTTTCGGCGGACCTTGCGCCGAAGCTCCTAGATGTCGGGTTGCGCGTGATTGATTTGAGCGGAGCCTTTCGTTTCGCCTCCGCAGACATTTATTCGTCGTGGTACAAACTACCAACGCCCCATGCCTCGCGTCTTGGCGAAGCGGTTTACGGCCTGCCGGAGCTTTACGCCGAGCGAATTAAAGTGGCGAAGCTGATCGCCAATCCCGGGTGTTATGCCACCAGCGTCATTCTTGCCCTGCGGCCGCTGCAGGAAGCTGGACTCCTCGCCGCAGGACATACCATCATTTGCGATTGTAAATCTGGCGCAAGCGGCGCGGGCAAGGAGCCTCGCCGCGACCTGCAATTCGTGGAAGTGGACGGAAACTTCCGTGCTTACAACCTATTCGGCCACCGGCACACACCGGAAATCCTGGAACACACCGGCTTGCCGGAATCGCAGGTAATTTTTTCCACGCACCTGCTCCCGATTCCGCGAGGCATCCTCTCTTCGATTTACGTGACCCTGGCGAAGCACCAAACGCCGCGGGACATCGAATCACTCTTCCGAAAGTTTTATGCGGGCCATTCGTTGATCCGTATTCATTCCGCAGGGACGCTGCCGGAGGTGCAGCACACTATCAAAACCAATTTTTGTGATATCGGCTTCGCGCTCCATACCGATGGGAAGCGGCTTGTCGTCGTTTCCTGCCTCGACAATCTCGGCAAAGGCGCGGCTGGCCAGGCTGTTCAGAACCTGAATCTGACGCTGGGACTCGACGAAAGGACGGGACTCGTATGAGGATCGTCATCAAATTCGCCGGCGCATTGCTGGAAGATTCCGCGACCGTGCGTTTGCTTTCCCAGCAGATTGCCGCGCTGGCCCGGCACAAGCACGAAATTCTGGTGGTCCACGGCGGCGGCAAGATTTTCACCGCCACGCTGAAGCGCCTGGGCATCGAAAGCAAGTTTGTTGGCGGCTTGCGCGTGACGGACAAGGAAACCCGCGATGTGGCTGTAATGATCTTCGGTGGCCTCCTGAACAAACAGCTTTCGGCAGCTATTACCGCGGAGGGGCAGCCCGCGGTCGGCATTTGCGCCGCCGATGCGGCTTGCTTTTCCGCTTCGCCGCTGGTGCACAACGATGTCGAGGGCGGCCTCGGCTACGTCGGGTATCTCACCAGCGTGAATGTTCGTTTTCTCGAATCACTCTGGCGGGCGAAGCTACTGCCCGTCGCGGCCTGCCTGGGCCTTGGCACGGACAATGAGCTATACAACATCAATGCCGACCACATGGCCGCCGCTTGCGCGGAGTTCGTTGAAGCCGACCATCTGATCTATCTCACTGACGTTGCGGGCGTGCTCGATGGCGAAAAAGTTCTTTCCGCCATCTCCTGCGAAGAGATCGACCGCCTCATCGAATCGCGCGTGGTTTCCGGCGGCATGATCCTGAAGCTGGAAGCCGCGAAACGCGCTTTGCAGTCCGGGGTTCGCGAAGTGCACATCGTTGGGGGGAATTCCGCGGCAGCCGCGTTGGCTCCCAGCCGCTTTGTTATGACTCCCGCAAAAACCACCTCTCTCGAACTCCCCGGAACACGGGTATTCCGTGAGTTTTCTTCCGCTGGGCATTCGGCCAGCGCGGCAGTTTAGTCCCAGGAGAAATTGGAGAAATCGATGACTACGACGATCACGCTTCCTGTTGCCGTAACCAAGGACCTGCTGACTGGGGCCGAGTGGAGCCCCGCGGACGCCCGCGACTTGCTGCAGCGCACGGCGGAGATTAAGGCACGCCCGGCGCGGTACGCCTCCACGCTTCGCGGCAAGCATATTGCGCTGATTTTTGAAAAGCCGTCTCTGCGCACGCGCGTGACGTTTGAAGTCGGCATCCAGAGCATGGGCGGGTTTGTGGTGTTTCTGGACCACACTCAGGCGCGGCTGGGCGAGCGTGAGTCCATTCCGGATGTCGCGCGGAACCTGCAATGCTGGGTGCAGGGCATCGTCGCGCGGGTTTACGAGCAACGGGTGCTCGAGGAAATGGCTCAGAATATTTCCATTCCCGTGATCAACGCGCTCTCCGACAAATTTCATCCCTGCCAGGCGCTGGCGGATTTTTTCACGCTCGAAGAGAAATTCGGCGCGCTGAAAGGGTTGAAAGTCGCTTACGTCGGCGACGGCAACAACGTCTGCAATTCACTGATTTTTCTGGCTGCCCGGCTTGGGGTGAATCTCCGCATCGCCGCGCCGGCGAGTTATGCCCCGGCCCAAGACGTTCTTGCCGACGCCAAGCGGGTGGCGAAAGAGACGCGCGCGAAGATTGAACTCTTCGCCAATCCCGCGGAAGCGGTGGAAGGCGCGCAAGCGGTTTACACCGATTCGTGGACCAGCATGGGATTTGAGGCGGAAGAAAAGATGCGGGGCCAGATCTTCAAGCCGTACCAAGTCAATCGCAAGCTCATGGAGCAAGCCGGGCCGGGCGCGCTCTTCATGCACTGCCTTCCCGCGCACCGCGGTCAGGAAGTCACTGACGAAGTGCTCGACGGGCCGACTTCCGTGGTGTTACAACAATCGGAAAATCGCATGTACGTGCAGAAGGCCATTCTTCACGTACTGTTTACTTGATCTTGATATCGTGTTCTATCACCAAGGAGAAATCGCAGAGTGAAACCGCAAGCCTCAAAACCAAAGAAGGTTGTGCTCGCCTATTCCGGCGGCCTGGATACATCCATCATCATTCCCTGGCTGCGCGAGAATTATGGTTGCGAAGTGATCGCCATGATCGGCGATGTCGGCCAGCAAGAGGACCTGGAGGCCGCGCACAAGAAAGCCCTCGCCACGGGTGCATCCTCGGCGTATATCGAAGACCTGCGCGAGGAGTTCGTTCGCGACTACATTTGGCCGACGTTGCGCGCCGGCGCCGTTTACGAACACACCTATTTGCTTGGCACTTCGATGGCGCGGCCGGTGATTGCGAAGCGGCAGGCCGAACTTGCTTTGGAGCTTGGCGCGGACGGGCTTTCGCACGGCTGCACCGGCAAGGGCAACGACCAGGTTCGGTTTGAACTGGCATACAAGGCTATCGCCCCGAATGTGCAGATCATCGCTCCCTGGCGCGAGTGGGACATCGATTCGCGCGAAGACGCCATCGCTTACGCGGAAAAGCACAAAGTTCCCGTGGAACAGAGCAAGAAAAACATTTACAGCCGTGACCGCAACATCTGGCACCTGAGTCACGAGGGCGGCGAACTGGAAGACCCCGCCAACGCGCCGAATGAGGCCATGTGGCAGTGGGTCGTTTCGCCGGAGAAGGCTCCGGACAAGGCGGAAGAGGTTGAAATCGGATTTGAAGCCGGCACGCCAGTTTCGGTGAACGGCAAGAGGCTTGGCCCGATTGAGCTGCTGAATGCGCTCAACGAAATTGCCGCGAAGCATGGTATCGGGCGGACGGATCTTGTCGAAAACCGGCTGGTGGGCATGAAGTCGCGCGGCGCATATGAAACTCCGGGCGGCACGCTGCTGGTGACCGCGCACCAGGAGATCGAACGCCTGACCGTTGACCGGGAGACCGCGCATTTCCAGCAGGCGCTTTCGGGGCGCTATGCGGAGTTGGTCTATTACGGCTTGTGGTTCTCTCCGCTGCGCGAGGCGCTTGATGGTTTCTTCAACGTGGCGCAACAGCGCGTCACCGGTTCGGTCGGCCTGAAGCTTTGGAAGGGGACGCTGAACGTCACCAAGCGGCTTTCACCCTACTCGCTCTATCGCGCGGACCTTGCGAGCTTCACCATGGGCCGCTACAACCCCAAAGATGCCGAAGGTTTCATCAACCTTTTTGCCTTGCCGGTCACCGTGCGACCGAAAGCGAAAGCCGAAGGCAGCAAGTCGTAAGAACAGTTTTCAGTCCTCAGTTCTAGGTTGTCAGTGAGCGCTCCAGCCAGAGGAGCGATTCGGCAGACAGCCTGTCGAGGAAGAAGATCGGAATCCGATCGACTGAAAACTAATTACTTAATACTGAGGACTTTTCAGTGCCTGAACGCAAAGACGATCGGTTGTGGGGAGGGCGGTTCGAAAACGCGCCGGACGCGCGGTTCGACGCCTTCCAGCGTTCCTTTGCGTTTGATCGTCGCCTGCTTCCCTATGAAATTGCCGTGGATCGTGCCTGGGCAAGGGCCTTGCAGGGGGTCGGTATCTTCACAGAAATGGAAGTCCGACAAACCCTTGCGGCTCTGGACAAAATTTCCGCGCGGGCACACTCCGATAAACCCTGGCTGGATTCCTCGACCGCGGAAGATGTCCACCAGTTTGTTGAGAATGCGCTCGTAGAAGAACTCGGGCCGCTCGGCTGGAAACTGCACACCGGCCGCAGCCGCAACGAACTGGTCGCGACCGATTTTCGCCTGTTCGTGATTGATGCAGCTGCAGAAATTCGCAAGGCATTGCTGGCTCTGATCCATGGCGTCTTGCTGCAGGCCAAGGCGAACCTGAGGGTGCCCATGGCGGGCATGACGCATATGCAGCATGCCCAGCCCATATTGCTTTCCCATTTCCTGATGGCTCATGCGGAGGCGTTTTCGCGCGACGTGAATCGTTTGCAATCGGCCGTCGCGAGTGCGGACGCTTGCCCGATGGGATCAGGAGCATTGGCCGGTTGCTCTTTCCCGATTGATCGCGCGGCCTTAGCAAAGGAGCTAGGCTTCTCTCGCATCACGGCGAACAGCCTCGACGCCGTCAGCGACCGTGACTTTGCGCTCGATTATCTTTTTGCGCTGGCGGGCATCGCCACGCATCTTTCGCGCCTCGCGGAAGACTTTGTGCTGTTCGCCTCGCAGGAATTTTCCTACGTCATCCTGCCCGACGAATATTCCACCGGCAGCAGCCTTATGCCCCAGAAGAAAAATCCTGATGCGTGGGAGCTTTTGCGAGGCAAGAGCGGGCGGATCACCGCCGCGCTTTTCAGTCTGTTCACCACGCTCAAGGGATTGCCATCGAGCTACCAGCGCGACTTGCAGGAAGACAAAGAGGCGCTCTTCGCCGCTCACGACCAGATGGAAGACATGGTCTGGGTCGCGCAGGGCGCGCTAGTCGCCACGAAGTTTCGCGTCGACCGACTCTGTGCCGCGGCTTCGAATCCGGCACTGTTTGCAACGGACGCGGCCGATTATCTTGTTCATCGCGGCGTGCCGTTTCGCCAAGCGCACGATCTTGTCGGCAAAGTTCTCCGCGAAGCGGAGAAACAACGCAAACCCTGGACGCAACTTTCGCTGGGAGATGTCCGGAAGATTTCACCCCTTTTCGAAGAGGATTTTCTGCAAGGCCCTTCCGTCGATAGTGCTATCGCCTCCAAAGTTGTTTTCGGGGGCACGGCGGAAGAATCCGTTCGCGTGGCGATCGCGCAACTGGAACTAAGACTCAAACAACTGGAGAACAAGCCATGAGCCTCACCTCGAGCATTTTCACTTTGCAATCCGCATCATATCGCACGGAGGATCGGAGGTCCCTTCCGTGAGAACCGTTCCCGGTTGGCGGATCCTGATTCCATGAAGCACGCTCTTTCTGAAGCCGCTCTCCCGCTGGGATTCCGCTTTTCGGCCACGGCTTGTGGTCTGAAGAAAACCGGGGCGCTGGACCTCGCCCTTCTATCGAGTGATGTTCCCGCCTCCGCCGCCGCGGTGTTCACGAAAAACCTGGTTGTCGCCGCGCCCGTGGTTGTGTCCAAGGCGAATCTGATTGCGTCCAAGGGACGCATGCGCGGGGTGATCGTGAATGCGGGCAACGCGAATTGTGCGACGGGCGATGCGGGCTACGCCGTCTCTGTAAAAACCGTGGAGGAAACCGCGCGCCGGCTTCGCTGCCAGCCGCGCGAACTGTTTGTCTGCTCCACCGGTGTCATCGGTGTGCCGCTGCCGATTGAAAAGATTCTTCGCGCGCTACCCGGCATCGTGCAGAACCGCCGGCCTTCGGCGCGTTCGTTCGCGGAGTTGTCACTCGCCATTTGCACCACAGATACGCGGCCAAAGACTGCTTCGGTCTCTTTCAAGATGTCCGGGAAGCGTGTGCATCTGGTTGGCTGCGCCAAAGGCGCGGGCATGATTCATCCCAACATGGCTACGACCCTGGCGTTCGTGGTCACCGATGCCGCCATTTCGCCCTCGCTGCTGCAAAAGACTTTGCGAGAGGTGACGCAACGCACCTTCAACTCCATCAGTATTGATGGCGATACATCAACGAACGACACGCTGCTTGTTCTCGCTAACGGCGAATCCGGTGCGCCGGCGATTCACGCGAATTCAAGCGCGCATCGCTCCTTCAGGAATGCGCTTGAAGAAGTTTGCCACTCGCTGGCGCTGCAAATAGTGGCCGATGGCGAAGGGGCGCAACGGGTGATCGAAATCGCCGTGCGCGGCGCGAAAACCGAAGCGGCGGCGCGGCAGATCGCGCAAACTATTGCCACATCGCCGCTGGTCAAGACCGCGTTCGCAGGCGGCGACCCCAACTGGGGACGCATCTTTGCCGCGGCCGGGCGCTCGGGCGTCAAATTCAATCCGGATCTCGTGGACATTCAGATGGCGGGAATTCCGGTCCTACGCCGGGGCCAGCCGCTTGATTTCAACGAGCGCGTCGCCAGCAATCGCCTGCTGGAAAAGCACGTTTACATTGTGATGGATTTGCACGCAGGCCGCGCGGCGGCGAGTTATTGGACCTGCGATTTCACCGCGGAATACGTGCGAATTAATGCGAGTTACCGGACGTAGTAAGATCGCCGCAGAAAAGCGCCACCCTCGGAAGGCGGCAGCTACAACGGCGCCTTCTACGTCTTCCACTGCCAGCCGGCGAACTGTTCGCGGAGCGCGATCTTTTTGAATTTGCCGACGCTTGTTCGTGGGATC
>Ga0210410_10000337_pt1 | contig 57016 bp, 53 predicted proteins | sample IncBWC4MmetaG_FD_161058 | JGI IMG/M metagenome (GOLD analysis project Ga0210410, IMG submission 161058) | Forest soil microbial communities from Barre Woods Harvard Forest LTER site, Petersham, Massachusetts, United States - Inc-BW-C-4-M | ecosystem: Environmental > Terrestrial > Soil >...
AGCGAGAGCTGACGGATGAGCTTCTCGGTGTCCTTCGCCATGCAGTCGCAACACATTAGTCAGCGGGCGATCCTCGCCCCTTCGTGTACCCGCCGCGCGCCCGCAATTTGCGGGGTTTGCTCGCGCCGATCGGACAAGCCGCAGAGCGGGCCGACGGGCGATCGGTACGGTTGCGGCGTGCCGGTCGATCGCAGCGCACTCGTGACGGGAGGGACCGGGGGCCTCGGGGCCGCCGTCGTCGCCCGCCTGCTCGACGACGGCTGGCGCGTCGTCGTGCCGTGGGTCGCCGAGCGCGAGCTGGAGCGCGTCGACCGACGCGACGGGCTGGAGCTGGTCGAGGCGGACCTGTTCGACCCGCAGGCCGTCGCCGCGGCGGTCGCGCTGGCAGCCGGCGACGCCTCCGCACCGCTGAGGGCGGTCGTCAACCTCGTCGGCGGCTACGCGCAGGGCGCGCGCGTGGCGGACGCGCCGATCGAGGAGCTCGAGGCGCAGCTGCGGCTCAACCTGCGCCCGACGTACCTCGTCACGCAGGCGGCGCTGCCGCATCTCGTCGCGGCGGACGGCGGTGCGATCGTGTGCGTCGGCAGCCGCGCGGCGCTGCAGCCGTTCGCCGGCGCCGCCGGCTACGTGACCGCGAAGGCGGCGGTGATCGCGTTCGCGCAGGCCGTCGCGGTCGAGTACCGCGGCGAGCGCGTGCGCTGCAACGCGCTGCTGCCGAGCGTGATCGACACGCCCGCCAACCGCGCAGCGATGCCGGACGCCGACTGGTCGCGCTGGGTCGCGCCCGCGCAGCTCGCGGCGACGATCGCGTTCCTGTGCTCCGACGACGGCGCCGCCACGAGCGGCGCCGCGATCCCGGTCTACGGGCGCGCCTGACGCGCCGGCTCGGGCGTCGGCTGCGCCGGCGCGTCGTCGGCAGCGCCCGTGCCGGCATCGTCCCGCAAGGCGTCCGACAGCTCGTTGCGCGAGCCGATCCGCAGCTTGAAGTACACGTTGCGCAGGTGGAACTCGACCGTCTTCGTCGAGATGAACAGCGCCTGCGCGATCTCGCGGTTCGTGAGCCCGCGCTCGGCCAGCTCGGCGACGCGTCGCTCGCTCGGCGTGAGCGCGTCGATGCCGCGCACCGCCGGTCGCCGCGGCCGCGCGCCCGCCGCGACCAGCGCGGCCCTCGCTGCGCTCGCGAGCCCGGTGGCGCCCGCGTGGTGGGCGATGTCGAGCCCGGTGCGCAGCGTTTCGCGCGCGGCCGCGCGCTGACCCCCGGCGTGCTGCGCCGCGCCAAGGTCGACGAGCACGCGGGCCAGCTCGAGCTGCGCCGGCGAGCGCTCGAGCGCCGCGACCGCCTGACCGAGCAGCGCGAGCCCCTCGGGGCCGTCCGTCACGAGCCCGGCGGCCCGCAGCGCGACGCCGAGCGCCCGCGCGGAGCCGAACGCCCGCGCAAGCTCCAGCTCCTCGTCCGCGAGCGAGCGCGCCTGCTCGTCGCGGCCGAGCCGCCGCGCGGCGAGCGCCGCCTCCGAGCGCCAGGCCAGCACGCCGGGGTTGGGCGCCGGCACCGCGAGCTGGCGGCGGCCGCACTCGACCAGATCCTCGAGCGCCCGCTCGGGTCGGTCCTGCGCCAGCCGCAGGCGGCCGCGTGCGAACAGCGACCAGTTGTAGGTGAAGTGCGCGTCCTGCTCCTCGTCGGGCACGCCGACGAGCGCCTCCGCCTGGTCGTAGTCGCCGCGATCGATGTGCGCGAGCGCCATCCAGCCGTGCGCGAACGGCCGCACGAGCACCATCAGCTGCACGCGCTCCAGCCCGCCTTCGAGGTCGCCGAGCGCGGCCGTGATATCGCCGCGCAGATAGCGCGCAGCGCCGCGCACGGTCGACATGACGGCGAAGCCGATCACCGAGCCGCGCCGGCGCGTGTCCTCCAGCCCGGCGCTCGTCGCCAGCTCGACCTCGTCGAGCGCGTCGGAGAACAGCAGCGCGGCGACCGAGCCCGCCCACGCGACGCCGTCGGCGGTCGCCTCGCGCAGCAGCTCCCCCTCGGCATGCGCGGCGCGGATCAGCGCGACGACCTCGTCGTGCGGCGCGTTGCCGAGCATCGCATGCTCGAGCGCGCGCTGGGCGAGCAGCTCGCGCTGTGCGGGCGTCGACGCCTCGGTCGACCCGGCAAGCAGGTCGCGGAAGCGCGCCTGCGCCGTCTCGCGCGTGCGGAAGTCGAGCCGCGCCGCGCCGAGGTAGCCCGCCGTGAGCTGCTCCTCGAGCACCGGGTCGGAGCCGTCGAGCACGCGCAGGCCTTCGTCGAACGCGCTCGCGGCGGCGGCGTTGTCGCCCGCGGCGTAGAGCGCCTGGCCGAGCTGCGCGAGCGCGGCGGCGCGGGCGTCCGGCCGCTCCAGCAGCGTGACGGCGGTGCGCAGCCGTTCGACGGCGCTCGGCAGGCCGGCGAGCGCCTCGGCGCGGCCGAGGTCGACGAGCAGCTCGGCGCGTTCCGCCTGCGGGGGAGCCTCGTCGAGCGCGCGCAGCAGGTAGGCCGCGGCCGTGTCGGGCGCGCCGCCGGCGAGCGCACGTCTCGCCGCGACGTGCAGGCACGCCGCGACCCACGGCGTGCCGACGGGGAGCGTGTGCAGCAGGTGCGCCGCGGCGCGCTCGTCCGCGTCGCTGCCGTCGCCGGCGCGCAAGCGCTCGGCGGCCGCGAGGTGCAGCTGCGCCCGTTCGGCGGCGGGAATCCCGAGGTAGACGGCCTGGCGCACGATCGGGTGGACGAAGCCGAGCTCCGGCGCCGGGCGCAGGACGTCGGCGCCGGCGAGCTCGTCGGCGGCGACGCCGGCCTCGGCGACGTCGAGCTGCGCGAGTGCGGCGGCGTGCGCGAGCGGCACGTCGTCGCCGAGCACGGCGACCGCGTGCGCGAGCGGCGGCGCGCCCGGAGAGAGCCGCCGGATGCGGGCGTCGACGGCCTGGGCGATCGTCAGCGGCCCGAGCGCCTCCACCTGCTGACGACGCTCGGCGCCGACGCTCGGCTCGATCGCCGCCCCGCCGAGCTCGCCGAGCAGCTCGCGCAGGAAGAACGGGTTGCCGTTCGTGACGCGCGCGCAGGCGGCGCAGAAGGCGTCGTCGGCGTCGGGCAGCCGGCGCCGGACGATCGCCGCGATCGCCTGCTCGCTGAGCGGGAGCAGCTCGAGCCGCCGCCCGAGCTGGTGCGTGGCGAGCGCGCTCAGGGCGTCGCCGCTGCCGGCGCTCGCGGGCAGCGGACGGGCCGTCAGCACGATCGCGAGCGGCAGGTCCTCGAGCCGCTGCGCGGTGAACAGCAGCGCGCGCAGCGAAGCGTCGTCCGCGCTGTGCGCGTCGTCGACGGCTATCAGCAGCGGCTGGCGCTCGGCGATGTTGGCGGCGACCCAGTGGAGGCCGTGCAGCAGCGGGAATTCGGGAGCGCCCCCCTCGCGCCCGGTCACGTCGCCGGACAGCAGCGGCGCGGCGTGCGCGGCTGCGCCGGCGAGCACGCGTCTGCGCTCGCGCGGCGGTGCGCTCGACAGGTACGGCTCGAACAGCTGGAGCGCGACGCCGAACGGGAACTGGCGCTCCAGCTCACCCCCGCGGGCGCGCAGCACCGTCATACCGCACGCCTGCGCGCGCTGGATCGCGTGCATGAGCAGCAGCGTCTTGCCGATTCCCCCGGGCCCCTCGAGCAGGACGACACGGCCCTCGCTCGCCGTCGCGTCGGCGATCATCTCCTCGAGCGCGGCCAGCTCGCTCGCTCGCTCGAGCGGCGCCTCGGCCGCACCGTTCAGCGCGTGAGCGCGCCGGCGATCGCCGGGTGGCTGATCCCCGGATGCCGTGCCGGATGGGCCCCCCGCAGAGCTCACGGCCGCAGCCTACCGCGCCGCAACGCGCGTGTGGGAAGAGCGGCGAGCACGCGCGCCCAACCGGCGCATCGCCCGAGCGAGCAGGGCTAGGGTGGGCACCGCCTCGGGCCTTGGTCCGGGACGCGGCACACGCGCCGCACACGTTCTTCGCGCGGGAACGGCACCAGGACGGCGACGGCAACAGCAGCAGGTCAGCGCGGACCTACCTACACCGGTCGGGCGATCCGTCAGCGATCCGGATCAAGCGACCGGGGTCCCGCGGGCGTCTCCGTCCCAGGCCCTCCGTGCGCGAGCGCCGGCTCCCGTTCCTCGGGCCCGGCCGGCAGCGGGAGGGGGTCCGCCACGGTGGACCCCCTCCCGGCCTGCTCGTCGGCGCCCGCCTCTCCCGTCTGCTTCACTCGCCCGGATGCCCGACGAGCTGCCGATCCTGCCGTTCGCGGACGCCGCCGCCTGGGAGGCGTGGCTCGAGTGCCACCACGCGAGCGCTCCCGGCGTGTGGATCAAGATCGCCAAGAAGGACACGGGGATCGCGACCGTCACATACGCGCAGGCGCTCGACGGTGCGCTCTGCTTCGGCTGGATCGACGGGCAGAAGCGCGGCTTCGACGCGACGTGGTTCCTGCAGCGCTTCACGCCGCGCAAGCGCGGCAGCAGATGGTCGAAGATCAACACCGGCCACGTCGCGCGGCTGCTCGCGGAGGGCCGCATGCGCCCTGCCGGCCTCGCGCAGGTCGAGGCGGCGAGAGCCGACGGCCGCTGGGCGGCCGCCTACGACGGGCAGCGCTCTGCCGCGGTGCCACCCGATCTGCAGGCTGCGCTCGACCGGAACCCGAGAGCCGCCGCCTTCTTCGCCACCCTCAGAGGCGCCAACCGCTACGCGATCCTCTACCGCGTCCAGGACGCGAAGCGCCCCGACACCCGCGCGCGACGCATCGAGAGATACGTCGCGATGCTGGCCGCGGAGGAGACGCTGCACTGAGCAAGCGCCGATCGGGCGGCGGCACCGCCGGCGAAGCCGGTGGTGGGCGAGGACGCACGTGCGGCCGCCGGTAGGCGGACGTGCGCGCATGGGTGGGTGGGTCCGGATCGACAGGACCCGCCCGCCAAGCGCGCTAGGAGAGCAGCGACTTGACCGCCACGGCGACCGCCTCCGGCGTCATCCCCAGCTCGCGCATCACGATCTCGCCGGGGGCGGACGCGCCGAAGCGCTCGATCGAGACGGAGCGGTCGACGAACTGCGCCCAGCCCATCGCGATGCCGGCCTCGACGGACACCTTCGGCTGGCCGGCAGGCAGGACCGACGCGCGGTACGCGTCGTCCTGCGCGGCGAACAGCTCCCAGCTCGGCATCGCGACGACGCGCACCGCGATCTGCTCGCCGGCGAGCAGATCGCGCGCCTCAAGCGCGAGCGAGACCTCGGAGCCGGTGCCGACGACGGTCGCGACGGCGTCGGGATCCTCAGCCAGCACGTAGGCGCCACGGTCGACGCCGCTCGCCGGCGCGTAGACGGAGCGGTCGAGCACCGGCAGGTTCTGGCGCGAGAGCACGAGCACGCCCGGCCCGTCGAGCTGCTCGACGACGAAGCGCCACGCCTCGGCCGTCTCGGCGGCGTCCGAGGGCCGGATCACGGTCAGGCCCGGGATCGCGCGCAGCGCCGCGAGGTGCTCGACCGCCTGGTGCGTCGGGCCGTCCTCGCCCAAGGCGACCGAGTCGTGCGTGTAGACCCACGCGACGTGCAGTCTCATGAGCGCCGAGAGGCGGACCGCCCCGCGCATGTAGTCGGCGAACTGGAGGAACGTCGCGCCGTAGGGCCGCACGATCCCGCCGTGCAGTGCGAGGCCGTTGACCGACGCGCCCATCGCGTGCTCGCGGATCCCCCAGTAGACGTTGCGCCTCGCCTTGGCGCGGGAGTAGGGGCCGTCGGACTTGATGCCCGTCTTGACGCTCTCGTTGAGGTCGGCCGAGCCGCCGACCATCGTCGGCAGGAACGGCGCGATCGCCTGCAGCGTCTCGCCGCCGGCCGCGCGCGTCGCGAGCGACGCCTTCCCCTCGAACGAAGGCAGCGCGTCGGCCAGCCCCGGCAGCGGCTTGCCGGCCCACGCGAGGTCCCACTCCTCGGCCCGCGCGGCGTCGGCCACGCGCCAGGCGGCGAAGCGCTCCTCCCATGCAGCCTGCGCCTCCGCCCCGCGCTCGACCGCGCTGAAGCGCTCGTACACCTCGTCGGGCACGAAGAAGTGCTTGTCCGGATCCCAGCCGAAGCGCTCCTTCGTCGCGCGCACCTCGTCCTCGCCGAGCGGCGCGCCGTGCGCGCTCGCCGTGCCTGCCTTGGTCGGGGCGCCGTACGCGATCGTCGAGCGCACGCGGATCAGCGACGGGCGAGCCTCCTCGGCGATCCCGGCGGCGATCGCCTCCCGCAGCGCGTCGAGGTCGTTCGCGTCGGAGACGTGCTGCGTGTGCCAGCCATAGGCGCGGAAGCGCGCCTCGACGTCCTCGGTGTCGAACGACAGCGCCGTGTCGCCGTCGATCGAGATGTGGTTGTCGTCGTAGAGGAAGACGAGCCGGCCGAGCCCGAGGTGGCCGGCGATCGAGGCGGCCTCGGCGCTGATCCCCTCCATCAGGTCGCCGTCGGAGCAGATGCCGAAGATCCGGTGGTCCTGCACCTCGGCGCCGTAGCGCTCGCGCAGGAAGCGCTCGGCGAGCGCCATCCCGACGGCGTTGCCGAAGCCCTGCCCGAGCGGGCCGGTCGTCGTCTCGACGCCGGGCGTGTCGTGCAGCTCCGGGTGGCCGGGGGTGCGCGAGCCCCACTGGCGGAACTCCTTCAGGTCGTCCAGCGCGAGGTCGTAGCCGGACAGGTGCAGGCAGGCGTAGAGCAGCATCGAGCCGTGGCCGGCCGACAGCACGAAGCGGTCGCGGTCGGGCCAGTGCGGGTCGCGCGGGTTGTGGCGCATGATCTCGCTGAACAGCAGGTAGCCCACGGGCGCCATGCCCATCGGCATCCCGGGATGGCCGCTGTTCGCCTTCTGGACCGCGTCCATCGCGAGGGTGCGGATCGTGTCGACGGCGAGGCGGTCGGGATCGACCTGCGTGCTGGTCTGGGGCTCGGCTGTGGCCATGGACGCTCGGTTGGTCGCGGGACGGGACGACGCAGATTATCCGCGCGGTAGGCCATACGCCGTCACGGCGCGGACAACGATCAGCGCCGGGTGACACGTTCGTCACTACATTGCGTCAAGCGGATCGCACCGCACGCGCGATCGGTGCCACGAGAGGGAGGCTGTGACATGACCGAGGCCGTGCGCGCGCCCGAGGAGCGCTTCGCAGACTTGCCGGACTTCCCGTACGAGCCTCGCTATCGGGAGGTCGACGGCCTGCGCCTCGCGCACCTCGACGAGGGCGACGGCGCGCCGGTGGTGCTCGTCCACGGGGAGCCGACCTGGTCGTACCTGTGGCGCCATGCGATCCCGCCGCTGCGCGACGCCGGCTTTCGCTGCATCGTGCCCGACCACGCCGGCTTCGGCCGCTCCGACAAGCCGGTCGATCTCGACTGGTACTCGTACGACCGCCACACCGCGCTGCTCGCCGAGCTGGTCGAGCGGCTCGACGTGCGGGGCGCGACCGTCGTCGTGCACGACTGGGGCGGGCCGATCGGCCTGCGCGTCGCGACCGAGCACCCGGACCGCATCGACCGCATCGTCGTGATGGACACCGGCCTCTTCACCGGCCACCAGAGAATGAGCGAGGCGTGGACGACGTTCCGCGACTTCGTCGAGCGCACCGAGGACCTGCCGATCGGGATGCTCGTGCGCGGCGCCTGCCACACCGACCCCGGCGACGACGTGATCGCCGCCTACGAGGCGCCGTTCGCGGACGGGTCGTCGAAGGCGGGGGCGCGCGCGTTCCCGCTCATGATCCCTCGCAGCCCCGACCAGCCCGGCGCCGCCGCCGGCCAGCGCGTGCTCGACGCGCTCGCCGACGACCCGCGCCCGAAGCTCGTGCTGTGGGCCGACAACGACCCGATCATCTCGCTCGCGACGGGGCACCGCTTCGCGGAGGCGATCGGGACCGAGGTCGCGCACGTGATCCCCGACGCCGGCCACTTCCTGCAGGAGGACCAGGGCCCGCTGATCGGGCGGCTGATCGCGGAATGGCTCGCATGAGCACGCGGACCACGACCGACCCCGGCTTCGCGCTGCGCTTCTTCGACGCCGGCAACCGGCTGCCGGCGATGCGCGCGCTGAAGCCGCTCATGCTCGAGCAGATGCGCCTGCACCGCGGCCAGCGCGTGCTCGAGGTCGGCTGCGGCACCGGCGACGACGTGTGCACGATCGCGCGACGCGTCGGCGCGACCGGCCACGTGCTCGGGATCGACGCGTCGCCGCTCGTGATCGCCGAGGCGACGCGGCGCTCGCAGAGCCGCAACCTGCCGGTGGAGTTCCGCGTCGGTGACGCGCTCGCGCTCGACCTGCCCGCGGAGAGCGTCGACCGCTGTCGCGCCGAGCGCCTGCTGATGCACGCGCACGCAGAGCCCGCGACGATCGTCGGCGAGCTGACGCGCGTGCTGCGGGCGAACGGCCGGCTCGTCGTCTTCGACCTCGACTGGGACACGCTCGCGATCGACGGCGCCGAGCAGGAGCTGACGCGGCGGATCGTCCGCAGCTACAGCGACGGCGTGGCGAACGGCTGCGTCGGGCGGACGCTTCCGCGGCTGCTGCGCGACGCGGGGCTCGTCGAAGTGACGACGATCCCGCACGCGATCGAGATCCCGTTCGACTTCTTCGGCTGGGTCCTCTCCGGCCACCTCGACTCGGCGCTCGCGGCGGGCCTGTTCACGCCGGCCGAGCTGATCGGCTGGTGGGACGCGATCGACGCGGCGAACGCCCGCGGGCGCTTCTTCGCCGCGATTCTCGGCTTCGCCGTGGCGGGCTCGAAGCCGGCGTAGCGGGGGCCGGCGCGGGGCGGGGCGGGTCCGCTCAGCCGGCGAGCGCGGCGCCCGGCCCATCGCTGCGGTTCCCGCATCGGTCGGTACGGAGGCGTCTTCAAATGCGGGCCCCGCTAAGCTCGGAGACGATGCCGTTCTTCGAGCACGACGGACAGCGGATCGCCTACTCGGTGTACGGGGACGGTCCGCGGGTGACTCTGCTCCTGCCGGGGCTGCTGCTGTCGCAGCGGATGCAGGAGCCGCTCGCGGAGGCGCTGGCCGCACGCGGTGAGCGCGTGATCGTGATGGACCCGCTCGGGCACGGCAGATCCGACCGCCCGCGCGACATGTGGCGCTACTCGATGTCGGCGTTCGGCCGCGAGGTGATCGCCCTGCTCGACCATCTGGAGGTCGAGCAGGCGGTGATCGGCGGCACGTCGCTGGGGGCGAACGTGGCGCTGGAGGTGGCCTCTGCCGCGCCGGAGCGGGTGCGCGGAATGCTGCTGGAGATGCCGGTTCTCGACAACGGGCTGCTCGGCAGCGCGCTCGCGTTCACGCCGCTGCTCGTGGCGCTGACCTTCGGCGAGCCGATCATGAAGCTCGTCCGGCGCCTGGCGCGCCTGGTGCCGCGCGCGCCGCTTCCGCTCGTCGGCGAGATCGCCGCCGACTGGCTCTCGCAGGACCCCGGCCCGAGCGCCGCCGCCTTGCAGGGGATCTTCTTCGGGCGAATTGCGCCGCATCGTTCAGAGCGTCGTGAATTTGGCGCACCGGCGCTCGTCATCGGCCACCCGCGCGACCCCATTCATCCGTTCTCCGACGCCGACATGCTCGCCGCCGAGCTGCCGAACGGCCGTCTGCTGAACGCCGACTCGGTGCTCGAGCTGCGCACGCGCCCGGAGCGGCTGACCGGTGAGATCGCGGCGTTTGTGGCGGAATGCTGGTCCCCGCCCACGCTGCGCGCCGTGCGCCGGCCCGCGCGCAGACGCGCGGCGTCCGGTAACCGGGCGCGCAGACGGCCGCGCGCCGCAAGCGCGTAGACGCGCGCCGCTCCGCGGCGGCACCGCGGGTGTTGTCCGGTCGATGGCACGATCCGCGCGCCGGATGCGACGCTCCGCCCTCCCAGCCCTGGTCGCACTGCTCCCGGCGCTCGCGCCGGCCGTGGCGCGCGCCGGCAGCGACGGTGCGCGCTCGTTCGCGCTGGCGGCGCCCGCCGGCGCGACCGCGCGGGCGCACTGGCGGACGCCGCCGCTGCGTGCCGCGCGGCGCTTCGAGCTGGTCGGCGCGAGCTGGCGCGGCGGCGGCAGCAGAGTGGAGCTGCGCGCGCGGCGGGCGGACGGCCGCTGGACCCCCTGGGCACCGGCGCACGTCGGCGAGCCGATCTGGAGCGGCCCCGCGGGAGCTGTGCAGCTGCGCGGCGCGCTCGCGGTGCGAGGGCTGCGCGTGCGCGCGGTGACGGTCGGGAGCGCGGCGGCAACGCGTGCGCCGCGCTCGCTGCCGGCGGCGGCGACCGGCGGCGGACGCCCGGCGATCGTGCCGCGCAGCGCATGGGACCCGCACGGCGACTGCCGCCCGCGCGTGCAGGCGCGCTACGGGCGCGTCGACTTCGCGATCGTCCACCACACCGAGTCGCTGTCGTTCTACGGGCCGCAGCAGTCGGCGGCGATCGTGCTCGCGATCTGCCTCTTCCACCGCGACGGCAACCGCTGGAACGACATCGGCTACGACGTGCTCGTCGACCGCTACGGAACCGTCTTCGAGGGACGCGAAGGCGGCGCCGAGCAGCCGGTGATCGGGGCGCAGGCGGGCGGCTGGAACGGCGTTTCGACGGGCGTCGCGATGATCGGCAGCTACGCGGTCGCGCCGCCTCCGGCGCCCGCGCTGCGCTCGCTCGAGCGCGTGCTCGCGTGGAAGCTGTCGCTCGCCGGCGTGCCGGCCGAGGGGAGCGTGCTCGAGCGTTCGATCGGCGGGGACCCCGGGATCAACGCCTATCCGCGCGGCGCGCTCGTGCGCTTCCAGCGCATCGCCGGCCACCGCGACGCCGACTTCACGGACTGTCCCGGCGCGGCGCTGTACGCGCTGCTGCCGCGCGTGCGGCGCGACGTCGCCGCGCTGCTGGGGCAGCCGCGCGACCTGCTCACGCTGTCGCCGGTCGGCGCGCCTGTCGAGCAGGCGCCGCTGCTGCTGAGCGGGCGGCTCGCACTGCAGAGCGGGCGCCGCCCGGCCGCCGCGGCGGTGAACGTGCAGCAGCAGGGCGCCGACGGTGCCTGGCGGCAGGTCGCCGCGACGCGCACGGGCGCCGACGGGATCTGGAGCGCGACGCCGACGCTGGTCGTGAACGGGCCGCTGCGCGCGGTCGCGCCCGCGCGCGGGATCGCGTCTCAGGCCGTGCAGGCGCAGGTGCGCGCCGGCGTGCGGCTGCGCGTCGCTCGGGCGCACGTGCGCCGCGGCGGCACGCTGCGCGTCGCGGGCGTCACGACGCCGCCGAAGGGCCGCGTGCGCGTGCAAGTCGAGCGGCGCATGCCGGACGGCGCCTACCGCGGTGCGCTCGTGCGCAGCGCCGCCACCGTCGCCGGCCGCTTCGACGTGCCCGTGCGGCTCGCGGGCCCCGGCCTCTACCGCGTGGTCGTGACGACGCGCGGCGACGCGGTCAACGCCGCGGGCAGCTCGAGCGGGGTCGCGGTGCGCGTGCTGAGAGCGGGCTGAGGGCCCGGCGCCGAGAGGCGCTACGCCCGCGGCGCCGGCGGGCCCGGCGGGTCGACGATGTCGCGACCGGTCGGGCGCATGTCATCGCCGAGTTCGAGCTGCCAGTAGTAGCGCGTGAAGTGGCGGCCGGCGACGAACTCGCCGACGTGCGGCTCGATGCGCTCGCCGCTCGCCATCCGCACGATCAGCTCGGGGTACGTGCGGCCCGGCAGGGCGGCGTACATCGGCGCGGGAAAGGCGCCGCCGAAGCGCGTGTTGACGTCGGTGATGCCGAGCCCGATCTGTCGGTCGCGGAACGCCTGCACCGTGCACGGCCCGCGCACGCCGAGCGCCTCGACGACGCGGCGCCCCAGGTCCACCAGCTCCGCGTCGGCGATCGGCGCGCCCTTGATCGACTCGCCGCCGCGCGACTCGAGCATCGTGCGCGGGATCGCGTTGAGGCAGCGGCCGTCGAGGTCGGACAGCAGGTCGATCGAGAACTCCGGACCGTCCATCGCGCGCTGCACCATCGTCGGCTCCTTCACGTAGCGGACGAAGAAGGCTGCCTCCTCGGCGTCGTGGGCGAGGTGGATCGAGCGCGCGCCGGAGCCGCGGCGCGGCTTCACCATCACCGGATAGGACTCGACGGGCTCGCCCGGCAGGACGGTCGGCGGCGAGGGCAGGCCGTGCCCGAGCAGCAGGTTGTGCGTCTCGTACTTGTCGTACGTCGCGCGCGCGATCTCCGGGTCGGGCACGAACGCGGGCAGGAGCCCGTCGGCGCGCGCCTGCGCGAGCACCTCGATGTCGAGGTCCGTCAACGGTATGACCGCCCCCACGTCGAAGCGGGCGCACGCCTCCGCGAGCGCGAAGACATACGCCGGGTCGTCGATCCGCGGCGGCGCGACGCGATGGTGCGCCGCATATTGCGCCGGCGCGAGCGCGTTCGGGTCCGCCGCGATCACGGTCGTGTGCTGCGCGAATGCCGACACGATGTCGTAGCGCTTGCCAACGCCGGTCAGAAGGACAGCCTTCGGCGCGGCCGATCCGGGCCCGAGGCGCGAGCTTGGACTGCGAGGCGTCTGCTTCAGCGCCTCGCAGGGCAAGGCTCGGCGCCTCGGGCCTGCCGACACGGCCGGGTCACCGCTGGCCGGCTCGCCGCTCATCGTCCCCATCCTCCCGTCTCGCCCTTGTAGAGGCCCTCCCCGCGCAGCACCAGCTTCGCCGTGCGCGCGAGGATCGTGAGGTCGAGCCACAGCGTGCGGTGCTCGACGTACCAGAGGTCCAGCTCGATCCGCTCGCTCCACGGCAGCGACGCGCGCCCGTTGATCTGCGCCCAGCCGGTGATGCCGGGCTTGACCGTCAGGCGCCCGCGCTGGCGCTCGGAGTACTGGTCCACCTGCACCTGCACGGTCGGGCGCGGGCCGACGATCGACATCTCCCCGCGCACGACGTTCCACAGGTTCGGCAGCTCGTCGAGCGAGCTGCGGCGCAGCAGCGCGCCGACGCGCGTGATGCGGTCGTCGCCCTCCTGGATCGCGAGCCCGGCGCCGGTGAACTCCGCCCCGCGGACCATCGTGCGCAGCTTGCAGATCTCGAACGCGCGGCCGTCCTTGCCGACGCGCGTCTGGCGGTAGAGCGGATGGCCGGGCGACTCGAGCCGGATCGCGAGCATCGTGAGCGCGACGAGCGGGGCGCTCAGCAGCGCGCCGAGGCCGCCGATCAGCAGGTCGAGCGCGCGCGTGGCGGCGGCGCTCATCGCGTCCCCTCCGGCGGCGACCAGCCGGCCTCCGTGCCGTGCCGGCGCCAGTCCCACAGGCCGGCGGCGAGCGCGGCCTGCGTGAGGACGTAGTAGCGCGCGACGAGGAAGCCGCGCCACGGGACCCAGCGCGCGAGCACGGCGGCGCCGACGAGCGCGCACTGGAGCGCCATCGTGACCGCGTAGACCCAGCCGGTCGTCAGCAGCAGCAGGTTCGCGAGCAGCGCGAGCAGGTGCAGGAACGGCATCGCGTAGCGCAGCGCGCGGTGCGAGACGATCATCAGCAGGTAGCGCGCGCCGTAGCCCTTCGGCGACAGCAGCCCGCCCTTGAGGACGATCGGCCAGCCGTGGCTCATCATGCGCCGCTTGCGCGCGAACTCGCCTTCGATCGAGGGGACCATCTTCTCGCTCGCGCGCGCCTCGGGCGCGTACAGCGCGCGCCAGCCGCGCTTGACCATGTTGAAGGGGAACGACAGGTCGTGCCCCATGATCGGGTCGACCTCGATGTAGGCGTCGCGGCGAGTCGCGTAGATCGCGCCGTTGCCGCCGGTGACCGACGCGAGCCGCGACTCGAGCGCCCGCAGCCCCATCTCGTAGCGCCAGTAGAGGCCCTCCTGGTTCGTGCCGTCGTCGTCGTTGACGAACGACACCTGCCCGCAGACGTAACCGACCGCCGGGTCGGCTTCGAAGGGCGTGATCAGCCGGCGCAGCGCGTCGGGCTCCCAGAAGGCGTTCGCGTCGGAGAAGGCGACGAGCTCGCCGCGAGCTCGCCGCACCGCCGCGTCCTGCGCGCGGATCTTGCCGCCGCGCGGCAGCTCGAGCACGACGTCGGCGCCCGCCGCTCGGGCGCGCGCGGGCGTCGCGTCGGGCGAGCCGTCGCAGGCGACGATCAGCTCCAGGCGGTCGGCCGGGTAGTCGAGCGCGCGCACGTTCGCGATCTTCTCCGCGATCACCGCCTCCTCGCGGTAGGCCGCGACGACGAACGACACGGACGGCAGTTCGCCCGCCGCCGCGTGCTGACCGTCGGGCGCCGTCCCCGCGGCGGGCGCGCGCGTCACGCGTGCCAGCAGCGCGAGCAGCAGGCCGTAGCCGAGCTGCGTGTAGACGATCAGGACCGCGCAGATCCAGAAGACGATCGCGACGACGAGCACGGCGGGGGATTCTGGCGGACCGGAGCGGCGACCGTCCCGGCGGCGACGCGGACGTGCCCGGCGGGCACGCGCAGGGTAGGGTCGCCGGCATGACCTACACGATCAAGAACCTCGCGGACGTGGACGACTCGGCGATCAGATTCGGCTTCTCCGCGATCGGCGAGGCGCACTTCGCGCGCGGGGCGCTGGAGGCCGACGACACGGGGATCGCCTACCACGTGCTGCGCCCGAACAGACGGCAGGGCTTCGCGCACCGCCACGACCAGGCCGAGGAGATCAACGTCGTGATCTCCGGCGGCGGGCTCGTGAAGCTCGACGACGAGATCCACGAGATCCACGCGCTCGACGCGATCCGCATCGCGCCGCAGGTGACGCGCCAGTTCGAGGCCGGGCCCGAGGGCATGTCGTACGTCGTCATCGGCCCGCACCACGAGAGAGACGGCGAGCTGATCCACGAGGGCTTCTGGGACTGAGTCAGCGGCCGCTCAGCGTCTCGTACAGCGCGAGGTGCCGGGCGGCGATCGCGTCCCACGAGTAGGCGCCGGCGGCCGCGGCGCGGGCGGCCGCGGCCAGCCGCTCGCGCGCGGCCGGATCGGCGAGCAGGCGTCTCAGCGCGGCGTGGAGCGTGGCCGCGTCGCCCGGCGGGACCAGCTCGGCGGCGCCCGTGGCGGCGACCTCGGGGAAGCCGCCGACCGCGCTCAGCAGCAGCGGCGAGCCGAACGCGAGCGCCGTGAAGAGGACGCCCGACTGGTCGATCTCGCGGTAGGGCAGCACGACGAGGTCGGCGCGGCGGAAGAAGGCGGGGATCTCGTCGTCGGCGACGAAGCGCGGCACGAAGCGCACGCCGGGCGGGGCGGCCGCGCGCAGCGGTGCGAGGTCCGTCTTCGGCAGGCCGACGATCCACAGCTCCGCGTCCTCGATCCCGCGCCACGCCTCCAGCAGCACGTCGACCCCCTTGTACGGGCGGACCAGGCCGAAGCAGAGCACGACCGGCCGCTCGACGGCGGCGAGGTCAGGCGGGAGCGGGACGGCCGTCGGGCCGGAGGGCTGGGCCGCGCCGGACGGCGCGGCGGGAGGCAGCTCGGCAAAGTGCACGAACGCGCCGTGCGGGATCACCTGCACGCGCGCCGGGTCGATCCCCAGCTCGTCGCGCAGCCGCGCGGCGCCGTGCTCGGAGTGGACGACGACGGCGTCGACCTGCTCGTACAGCCGTCGCTGGGCGCGCAGCTGACCTGCGCGCGGCTCGCGCGGCAGCACGTCGTGGGCGGTCAGCACGAGCGGCGGGCGACGGCGGGCACCGCGCGCGAAGCGCGTGGTCGCCAGAGCGAGCGGCGGCAGGCGCACGTCGAGCGGCGGCACGGTGAGCCACTGGAAGTGCAGGACGTCGGCGGCGCGGGTGCCGCGCGCGGCGGCGTAGCGCAGCATGTCCGGCGCGTGCTGCGCGAGCTTCGCCGCGCGCCGCACGTGCGAGCCGGCCGCGCCGGGCGCCCAGCGGTAGAACGCCTCGCGGACGGCGTAGCCGTCCGCGCGCGGCACGTCCCCATAGGCGAAGCGGCTCGTCACCAGCTCGACGTCCGCACCGGCCCGCGCGAGCGCCGCGCACAGCGCGTGGTCGTACGGCGGCGTGAAGGCCGAGGGATCGATGACATGGACGTTGAGCGGTGAGGTGGCGATGTCCGGCATCATCCCCCACCCGTCATGAGCGTCGAAGTCTCCTACTGCGTCGTCAACACCGAGCAGCGCGTGCTGCTCGAGCGCTGCCTCGACGCGATCGCCAGAGAGCAGGCGGCGCTGCCGTTCGAGACGGAGGTGCTCGTGCTCGACAACGCGTCGCGCGACGGCTCGGCCGGGATGGCGAGAGCGCACCCCGTCACGACCGAGCTGATCCGCCGCGAGCAGCGGCGCGGCAAGGCGGAGAACGACAGCGCGCTGATGCAGCGCTCGCGCGGGCGCTGGTGCCTGCTGCTGAACGAGGACTCCGAGCTGCTGCCGGGCGCGACGCTCGCGCTGCACGGCGCGCTCGCCGAGCGCGCCGACGCCGCCGTCGCAGGCGGGAAGCTGCTGCGCCCCGACGGCCGTCAGCAGCCCTCGGCCTGGCGCTTCCCGACGCCGTCGACCGCGCTCGCGGGCGCGCTCTTCCTGCATCGTTGGCTGACCGTCGAGAGCAAGGGGAGCGAGCTGCGTGAGGTCGATTGGACGCAGTCGGCGGCGCTGCTCGTGCGCCGCGACGCCGCCCAGCGGATCGGCTGGATGGATCCGGCGTTCTTCGTCTACTCCGACGAGGTCGACTTCTGCAAGCGCCTGCGCGACGCCGGCTGGGCGGTGCTCTACGTGCCGCAGGCGCAGGCGATCCACCACGAGCAGCTGTCGACCGGCAACGTCCCGACGCGGCGGATCGTCGAGCTGTCGCGCAACCGCGACCGCTACATGCGCAAGCACCACTCGCGCCTGTCGGCGATGCTCGTGCGCTGGCTGACCGCGTGGACCTATGCCATGCGGGCGATAGCCGCCTACCTGCTCCCGCGCCACGACCCGGCGCGCTACTGGCAGCACGTGCGCGCGACGCTCCACCCCGGCCGCGGCGAGGGCCTGCGCGAGGCGGCCGCGGACTGGAACCGCGGCGGGCGCAGGTTGTAGGCGCCGGCGCAGCCGCGCCGGCGACGCCGCTCAGCGCGTCACGTCACGGACGCTGCCGTCGTCCATCAGCCACTCGACGCGGTCAGGCGAGGACGCCTGCTCGACGTCGACCGCGACGCGGAACGAGAAGAAGTTCTCACGCACCGGGACGTCGCGTGTCGATCTGCCGTACGTGACGCGGACGGCGCGCACGCCGTTCGGCGCGAGGCCAGTGACGGTCGCACGGCCGCGCACCGTCCCGGACGTGCCGTAGCTGCCATGCGCGCGGATCTGTGCGAGCGGCCCGCAGCCGCCGCCGCCGGAGAAGACGCAGATCGTCGGCGTGTGCTCCAGCGGCGGGTGCTCCATCCGCCGCCGCTCGCGCGGGCTCAGCTCGCGCAGGCAGCGCTCGGGCCACGGCGGCTCGCCGAGCCCGCGTGCGGCGACGACGAACGCCGCCGCTCCGTCGGCCGCTCTGCCGAGGAAGCGGATGCCGGCGACGTCGATGCCGATCAGGTGCGGAACGTGCAGGATGCGGCGGTCGAACGCGGCGTCGGCGGACGTGCGCGGACGTGCGAGCACGCCGAGCACCGACGTGAACGCCGGCCCGACCGGTGGGCCGACGTCGGGTCCCCGACTCGGGGTGTGACCGTCGCAGGAGATCGCTCTGCCGGGTCTCGTCGCCACCGTTCGCATCGGCGATGCGGGCTTCACGTCCGGCCGCCACAGGTCCGTCACGGCCGCGACCGCCGGGACCGCGCAGGCCGCGAGCGTGACGGCGGCCACGACCAGCAGGCGACGGCGGCGCGGCCAGGCGCGGCGCGGGGGTGTGGACGACGCCGCTTCGGCGTCCGCCTGTGCGCGAACTGCACGTTCGGCCGCCGAGCTGCGCAGCCGCTCTTCCAACTCTTCGAAGAACCGGCTCATGGCGCCTCCCTCAACTGGGCTCGCAGCGCGCGCAGCCCACGGCTGACGCGTTGCCGGACGACGGACTCGGAGCACAGCAACCGCGACGCGATCTCGTCGTAGCCCTGCTCCTCGACGACGCGCGCGACGATTGCGTCGCGCTGCTCGGGCGGCAGCGTGGCAACGGCGGCGAGCAGCTCCGACTCGTCGTCGTTGCCGGCCATCTGCTCGACGGCCGCGAGATCGGCGTCGTCGAGCGCCTGCGGCTCCCACGCCAGGCGCCGGCGCGCCTCCTGCTCGACGCGGCCGCGCCTGCGGCTCTCGCGCAGCTTGTTGGCGGCGATGCCGTAGAGCCAGGCAAGCGCCGGCGGGCCGCCGGGCCGGTAGCGCGGGCAGGCCAGCAGCGCGGCGGCGAAGACCTCGGCGGTCAGGTCGGCGGTCACCTCCGCGTCGCCGGTGCGGCGCAGCAGGTAGCCGGCGATCGCGGTCAGGTGGCGACGGTAGAAGCGTGCGAAGGCGTCGCCGTCCCCCGTGGCAGCGCGCGCGAGCAGGATGTCGTCGTCATCGCCGTGGATCGCCGCCATCACCCCTCCTCTGCGATCAAGCGGCGATTTTGTGACAGCGGTCTACGCGGTGGGCCGTGCGCCGGAGCCCGGCCGCAGCCGCGCCGCCATCGTGCGCAGCAGCGCGCGCTCCTCGGGCCGGTAGAAGCCGGTGAGGCCGAGCACGACGGGGAGCGCGAGCGCAAGCAGCGCGCGGGAGGCGAAGCCGGCCGCGCCGCTCGTCGGCAGCAACAGCTCGCCCGCGCCGGCGAGTCCGCCGAGCACGAGCGCGAGCTGGGCGATCCGCCGCCACTCGAACGCGACGTGGAAGAGGCGGCGCGTGAGCAGGCGCATGACCGTGAGCATTGCGACGTAGGCGCCGCTGAGCGCGAGGCCGGCGCCGGCGATCCCCAGCGACGGCGTCAGCACGATCAGCAGCACGACGTTGACGGCCAGGCCGCAGGCGGCGGCGGGGAAGTTGCGCGTCGTCACCTCGGCGCGGCCGGCGATCACGACGAAGATCACGAACAGGCCGTAGAGCGACCAGCCGAGCGCGAGCCACGGCAGCGCCGTGTGCGCCTCGAAGTAGGCGGGCGCGGCGAGCAGTCTGGTGAACCAGCGGCCGAGCAGCAGCAGCCCCGCGACCGCCCAGCCGGTGACGAGCAGGTAGTACGTCGCGACGAACGCGTAGAAGCGCGCGGCCTCGCTGTCGTCCTTGATCGAGTACGCGAGCGGCGGCCAGGAGTACTGGAACGCGCGCGCGATGAAGGCGGTGACGCCCGCGAGCTTGACCGCGATGGAGTAGACGCCGGCGGTCGCGGCGCCGTAGCGGTGGAGGAGGTAGTAGCGGTCGACGAGGTTGAGCGCGTAGACGGACGCGTCGGCGGGGACCGTCGGCAGGCCGAAGCGCAGCAGGTGGCCGAGGCGGTGGAGTCTCGGATGGTCGGCCCCGCCGCGGCGGGGCAGCAGGCGGCCGGCCATCGAGGCCCACAGCGCGAACAGGACGAAGGTCGAGGCGGCGTAGTTGCCGAGCAGCAGGCCGCGCGCCTCCTGGTCCTTGAGGACCACCAGGTAGACCGTCAGCACGATCGTCAGCAGGACGTTGGCGAGCGTCGTGATCGCGTAGGCGCGGGCGCGCTCGTCGACGCGCAGCAGCGACATCGCCAGCTCGAGGTTCGTGAAGCTCCAGAGGCCGAGCACGGCGATGCGGAAGACCGTCACGTCGCGCTGGTCGAGCACGAGCTGCGACAGCGGGCCGGCGAAGATCGCGAGCGGGATCGCGCAGAGCGTCGTCGCGACGATCAGGAAGCCGACCGCGCGGCGCGCGAGCGCGTCGCGGCGCGCCTGGTCCTCGTCGACGTAGTGGTAGCGCACGAGCGCCTCGCCGACGCCGAAGCGGATCAGGATGCTGAACAGCACGATCCCCGTCATCAGCAGCTCGGCGACGCCGTACTGCGCCTGGGACACGTGTCGCGTGTAGATCGGCAGCAGCGCGACCGCGAAGACCTTCGAGACGACGTCGCCGACCTGGTAGGCCGCGGTCGTCCTCAGCAGGCGCTGGAGCAAGCCGTGCACGGCGGAGGACGGTACCCGGCGCGGCGGGTGGCTGGTCGGCGCGCGGTGCGAGAATGAGGGCATGGACTCGCTCAAGGGCAAGCTGCTCGTCGCCTCGCCGACGCTCGAGGATCCGAACTTCGCGCGCGCGGTCGTGCTCGTCGCCGAGCACACGGACGAGGGTGCGATGGGGCTCGTGCTGAACCGGCCGGCGGACGTGACGGTCGGCGACAGCGCGCCGGAGCTGGAGGAGCTCGTCGATGCGCGCGAGCCGATCTACGTCGGAGGCCCGGTGCAGCCGACCGCGGTGATCGTGCTCGCGGCCTTCACCGACCCGGGCGCCGCCGGCCTGCTGATCAGCGACGACGTCGGCTTCCTCTCCGCCCAGCTCGACCTCGCCGAGTCGGCGGCGGTCACGCAGCGGACCCGCGTGTTCGCGGGCCACGCCGGCTGGGGCCCCGGCCAGCTCGACGAGGAGATGGAGCGCGAGGACTGGATCGTCGAGACGCCGCGTCCCGACGAGCTGTTCGCCACCGAGCCCGCGGGCCTGTGGAGCCAGGTCCTCATGCGCAAGGGCGGCACGTTCGCGCTCGTCGCGCGGATGCCGGTGGACCCGTCGCTGAACTGAGGTGGGCAGCTCCTGACGGCGCCGGCGCCCGCCAGGCAAGGACGGGGCACCGCCGGCGAAGCCGGTAGTCGGTGTGGCGTGCTTCGCACGCGAACCGGCGAGGACGCCGCATGGCGGGATGCCGGCGCCGTCAGCGGCCCAGCAGGGCCCAGAGGTGCCGTACCAGCGCGCCGGCGTCGAGGTCGCCGGCCTGCGCGCGGGCGGCGAGCTGGGGCAGGCCGGTGTGGACGGCGAAGCCGCTGCCGAGCGTCCAGGCGGCGATCACGGGGACGCCGGCCTGGGCACCGGCGGCCGCGTCGAGGCGAGCGGAGGGCACGACGCCGGCGAGCGTCTCGAACGCGTCGTAGCCGGAGAACGCGCCGCTCGTGCCTTCGAACAGACCAAGTCTGCCCTCGGCGTACGCGGTGACCGTCGCGGACCCGCCCCTGCCCGCCAGCTCCAACGGCTGGCGCGGGCGGCTGCCGAGCGCGTCGGTCGCGAGCGGCGCGGACGGGTCGCGCAGCACGCCGTCGCGCAGCTGCACCGTGCGGCGCAGCGAGTCGGTCCCGAGCGACCACACGCGCCCGCCGTCGTGCACGTAGCGGCGCAGCTTGTCGCGCAGCTCTGGCGTGATCCAGCGCTCGTCCCCCGCCAGCACCACGCCTCTGTGGCTGCCGAGCGGCGGCCCGTCGCCGGTCGCGAGCGCGACATCCGTCGTGAGGTCGTAGCGCAGCAGGTTGTCGTCGACGAAGCGCAGCAGCGCGCCCTCGTGCCCGTCAATCCCCGCCGGCATGCCGTTCGCGAACGGGCGCGTGAGCAGCACGCTCGCCCGCGCGCCGCCGGCGTCGAGCGTGTTCGGCATCCCGTCGCCGTCGTCGTCCACGCGGTTGAGGCCCTGCCACGTGAGCGCCGGCAGCACCACGAGCACCGCGCGCGGCTTCGTCGTGCGCACGACGAGCGGGACGGTCGTGCGGTAGACGGGCGCCGTGGCGGTGGCCGAGCGGTGACCGCCGCTGCCGCGCCCCGCACGGCCGCGGCGGGCCCCTGGCCGCACGCTGCCGGACGTCCCGTTCGGCAGCGTGGCGAGCGTCAGCTCGTACAGCCCCGACTGGTCGCGCGGCACGCGCACGCGCAGCCGCGCGCTGCGATTCTCGCCGTGCGCGACGACCTTCGCGTCGCCGTTGCGACGCAGCGCCCACGCGTACGCCTGCCGGCGCGCGTCCACGAGCACGACGGCGACTCCGCCGGCGTCCACCGGCGCGAGCGGCGGCGCGGCGGCCAGGCGGCGGATCGTGACGCCGGCGTGACCGGGCAGCGGCCCGGCGCGCGGCGGGATCGTGCGCGGGAACGTGCCGACGTTGCCCGACCGGTCCGCGACGAGCACCCCCATCAGGTACGTCCCCGGCGGCGCCGGCTTGCCGCCGAGCGTTCCGTCCCACGTGACCGTGCGCTGGGCGAAGGGGATCGCGAGCTGGCCGACGCGCCGCGGCGGCGTGACGTCGGTGCGATAGATCTGCACGTTCGCGCCGCGGCCCTCGGTCCCGCTCACGTGGATCGTGACCGCCGCCACACCGAGCTGGGGCAGGAAGGCGGGGCCGCCGCCGGCATGCGGCTCGACGTCGGTCACGAGCGGGCGCGGCCGGCGCGTGTCGAGCTGGATCGGCTGCGGCAGGTCGATCGTGCGGCCCTGGTGGATCAACGCGACACGCACGCGGTAGAGGCCGTCGGGCGCGACCGCGCCGCCGTCGGTGCGGCCGTTCCACCACAGCACGATGCGCTTGCGCGCGGGCAGGTAGCGGCCGTCGTCGAGCCGTCGCACGATCCGCCCCTCGCCGTCGACGATCGAGACGCCCAGGTCATCGCCGTTCACGATCCAGAACGAGATGAGCGCTCTTCTCACGCGCGCGCCGGGCGCCGGCGAGAAGACGCTGAAGACGTACGGCCGCACGACGAGCGGCGGCGAGCTCTTGAGCTTCTGCGTGACGACGAACGCCCCGAGCGTCGCCAGCACGAGCAGACCGAAGACGATGCGGGCGAGGCGCGTCACCGCAGCGCCGCCAGCTCGACCGGGACGAGCGCGACGTTCGGCACCTCGAAGTCGTGGAAGGCCGCCAGCCCGCGCGGGTCGTCGCGGCACAGCACGGCTCGGATCGAGCCGCCGTGGCAGATGACGAGGGCGGATGCGGCGTTTCGCCCTCCGGCGACCGCAAGCGGATCGCCTGCGGATGCGGCGTTTCGCCCTCCGGCGACCGCAAGCGGATCGCCCGGAGACTCGGCGTTTCGCCCTCCGGCGACCGCAAGCGGATCGCCTGCGGGCGACGTCTCCCTCGCGATCTCGCCGAGCGCCGCCAGCACGCGGGCCTGCTGCTCGGCGAGCGACTCGCCACCGGGGAAGCGGAAGCCGATCTCTGCGTCCGGCGCGCGCCAGGCGGCGTAGCGCTCGGGGTCGGCGCGCTCGATCTGCTCGAACAGGAAGCCCTCCCACTCGCCGCGCCAGCCCTCGCGCAGGCGGGCGTCCAGGCGCGGCTCCAAGCCGATCCGCGCACCGACGATGTCCGCCGTCTCGCGCGCCCGCGAGAGGTCGCTCGCCCACAGGGAGGAGACGGGCGGATCGAGCGCTGCGACCCGCTCCGCCAACGCACGGGCCTGCGTGCGACCGCGCTCGTTGAGGGGAGTGTCGCGCTGGCCCTGGAAGCGCAGCGGCGGGACGTTGTCGTCGGTCTCGCCGTGGCGGGCGAGCAGCAACATCAGCCCTGCTGCTCCGGCGCGGCGCGAGTCGGCGGGACCGTGTCCGCGCGCAGGCCGAGCCGCAGCGTCTCGAGCGAGAGGACGTCGCGCGGGGCGATGTTGCCGAGGTTGACCTCGAAGCCGAAGCGCTGGAGGAACCACACCTGCTGCTCCTTGCGCGGCGCCTCGAACAGCAGCCGCTCGACCGGCACGGCGTGGGCGATCTCGTCGATCAGCCCCATCCGCACCTCGCCGTCGGCGCGGTAGATGCCGGCGTTGCCGTGCTCGCGCGCCTCGGCGATCACCCGCCACGCGCCTGCCGCCAGCTCCGACTCGATCTGCTCGACCCACACGTACGGCGCCATGATGTGGGCGGCGTCCTTCGAGCCGACCTCGGACAGGACCGTGAAGCCCTCGCCGACGAGCCGCTCGATCAGCGCGAGCTTGCGCTCGTGCGGCAGCTCGATCGTGCCGTCGGAGATCTCGACGTGACGCAGGCCGAGCTCGTGCAGCCAGGCGACGAGCGGGTCGACCCGCTCCTGCGCGATCGCCAGCTCGGTGAGCGTGCCGCCGAGCACGACGGGGATCCCGTGGGCGCGGTAGCAGGCGAGCTTCGCGTCGAGGTTCTCCGTGACGACAGCCGTCCCCCAGCCGAGCTTCACGAGGTCGACCGCGGCGCCGGCGACCTCGACGAGGCTCTCGACCTCGGCGACCGACAGGCCGCTGTCGAGCACGTGCGTGATCCCCCGCTCGCGCGGCTTCGCGCTGCGCTGCGGGAGGTCGAGGAACGGCGGGATCACGGGCGGCCGGGGCGGTGCACGGAGAGGGCGGGCCTAGTGCCGATCGGCGCCGACCGTCACGACGACCGTCGCCGTGCACGTGGCCCCCGACGCGCAGGCAGCCTCGGTGTCGGGGTCGATCGGCTGGACGGCGTCGGCCGACACGTTGAGCGCCTTCGCCACCTCCCGTGCCTCCGCCTCGTGGCCGCCGAAGTAGGAGACGACCGTCACCGACCGATGCTGGTTGGAGGCGTTGCCCACCGGACCTCTGACGAAGCCGTCGGACGTCAGCGTCGTGGCGACCGTGTTGGCGAGCCCCGGCGTCGCGGTGCCGTTGAGCACGGCGACGGTGGTTCTGTTGTGCGCGGGAGCCGCGCTCGTCGGCGCCTGTCTGTGCGCGGCGGTCGTGTGCTGCGCCGGCGTGCCCGTCGAGGCGGACTGCGTGGCGGGGGGCGAGCCGCCGCCGCCCGACAGCAGCAGCACGGCGACCGCCGCGACTGCGACGATCCCGAGGCCGGCGAGCAGCAGGAACCGCCGCCGGCGACCGTGCTCGGGAGCCTCGTCGCGCCCGTTCCCGCTGCCGCGCGGGGTCGCGCTCGGCGCGCTGCGCGCGCGCACTGCCGCGGCCGCGGCCGCCGCCGGACGCGCTCCGGGCGCACCCGGGCGCGTCGGACGGACCGGACCGCGCGCCGGCGGGCGTCTCGCGGCACCGGGGCGCGCCGGCGGAGTGGCGCGGCGCACGGGCGGCACGGGCGGGAACGTGTCGCTGTGGCCGTTCGTGGCGGCCGGCAGGGCCGGCGCCGCAGACGCGGGGGGCGGGGGCTCGACGGGAGCCTGTCCTGCCGCCGTCGCGGGGGCCGGCGTCGCGGCGGGGGCCGGCGCAGCGGGGGCCGCGGCCGAGGTGGCTGCGGCCGCGGCGGCCGGGATCGCAGCAGCAGCGGCAGACGGCCGCGCGACCGGCGCCGCGGCAGGGGACGAAGCGGACGCGGGAGCGCCGGCCGGCGCGGAGCCCGGCGGGTTGGCGGGCAGCGGCACGAACACGGTCGCCGACCCGAGCGCCGCGCCTGCGACGCCGGCGGGCGCGGCCGGCAGCAGCGGGAGGCGCGTCGGCGCGCTCGTGCGCGCGGGAAGCGGCCCCCGCCCACCCGCTCTCCCGGCTGCCGTCACGCGTGCGGCTGCCGGGACGCCGGTGCGCTGGAGCGCGGCCGGGTGGGCGGGCCCGGGGTGGGCGGGGCCGGGTTGGGGGGGCCCGGGGGGGGGGGGGGCCGGGTCCCCGCGCGGCACCCGCACGGCGCGCCAGCTCGAGCGCGGCCGCGAGCTTTCTCTCCAGCTCGCCGATGCGGTCGTGCGCGTTCGCGCCCCACTCGCGCAGGTGGCGCAGCTCGCGCGCCTGCGCGAACAGCAGCACCGCGAACAGCGCGAGGCCGATCGCCGCGGCGAAGCCGGCGTAGGCGCCGATCTTGTCGACGAAGCTGTGGGCTGAGAAGGCGAGCGTCACGGCCATGGGGGAAGCCGGGGCAGTCTAGAGACTGTCCGAGGGTACCCGGGCGACCGGCGCGGCGGTGCGCACGGCCGACAGCTCGCCGACCTTCGCGGCGAGCGCCGCGGCGTCACCCTCCAGCACGAACAGGTTGATCTCGCCGAACGTCGACTCGACCCAGGCGGGGTCGAGTCGCGGCCGCTCGGCGCGCACGATCTTCTCGGCCGGCGTCGGCTGCGGGCGCTCGTACGGGTTGAACAGCTCCTCGTGGAGCTTCTCGCCGGGGCGCGCGCCGACGATCTCGATCGCGATGTCCTGCTCCGGCTCGAAGCCGGACAGGCGGATCATCGCCTTCGCCAGCTCGACGATCCCGACCGGCTCGCCCATCTCAAGCACGAACACCTCGCCGCTGCGCTCCGACAGCGAGCCCGAGCGGATGACCAGCTGGACCGCCTCCGGGACCGTCATGAAGTAGCGCTGCATGCGCGGGTCGGTGACCGTGACGGGACCGCCGGCGGCGATCTGGCGGCGGAAGATCGGCACGACCGACCCGGAGGAGCCGAGCACGTTGCCGAAGCGGACGGTCGCGAAGCGCGTCCCGGGGTGGCGCTCGGCGGCCGCTTCGACCGCCCACTCGGCGAGCGCCTTCGAGGCGCCCATCACGGTCGCCGGGTTGACGGCCTTGTCGGTCGAGACGAGCACGAACGTCTTGACCCCGACCTCGCCCGCGATGCGCGCGACGAGCCGCGTCGCGAGCGCGTTGTTGCGCACGGCCTCGACGGGGTTCAGCTCCATCATCCCGACGTGCTTGTACGCGGCCGCGTGGAAGACGACCGCGGGGCGATGCTCGGCGAGCACCTCGCGCATCCGCTCCTCCTCCTTGCAGTCGGCCAGGACCGGGACGGCGGTGCGCACGTGGCGCTCGTCCTCGAGCTCGCGTGCGATCTCGAACAGGTTGTCCTCGGCGTGGTCGACGAGCACGAGCCGGCGCGGGCCGACGCGTGCGATCTGGCGGCACAGCTCGCCGCCGATCGAGCCACCGGCGCCGGTGACGAGCACGACCTGGTTGGCGAGGTAGGCGCCGACGCGATCGAGCTCCATCCGCACCGGCTCGCGGCCGAGCACGTCCTCGACCTGCAGCTCGCGCAGCTGGCGCATGACTCTCACGCCGCCGTTGCCGCCGTCCTGCAGCAGCTCGAAGACGGTCGGCAGCGTGCGCACGGGAATCCCGCGCGGGCGGCAGGCGGCGACGACGCGGCCGCGCAGCGTGCCGGGGGCGGAGGGGATCGCGACGACCACCTCGTCGGGCGTCGCGTTGTCGAGCACGCGCGCGAGGTCCTCGTCGGAGGTCGTGCCGAGGACTCTGAGGTGGTGCTCGTCCTTCATGCCGCGCTTGCGCGGGTCGTCGTCGAGGAAGCCGACCGGGCGCAGGCCGAGGTCGGGGTTCCGCACCAGCTCGCGCGCGACGAGGCGGCCACCGTCGCCGCCGCCGACGATCAGGACGGTGCGCATGCCCTTTCGCATGCGCGGTCCGCGGCCGACGCGCCCCTCGAACACGAGATGCGCGAGGAAGCGCACGCCGGCGGTCAGGAAGAGCGTGAGCAGCAGCCACATCGCGGCGACGCCGACCGGCATCCCGACCGACAGCTGGACGCCGCCGGCTCCCGCCTCGACCGGGTGGACGACCGCGATCCCGCCGACCACGAGGATCGCGGAGACGATGACGGCGCGCAGCAGCGCCTCGTAGTCGCGCTGGCCGACGTAGGTCCAGAGGCGCTGGTAGAGCCCGAACGCGGCGAACACGACGATGCAGAGCGGGACGACCCACAGGATCGTCTCGTCGCGCAGCAGGTCGTAGCGGCGGGGGATGCCGTTGTCGAAGCGCAGCTCGAACGCGAGCATGTACGCGAGGGCGACCAGGCCACCGTCCACGACCAGCTGCACGAGGGAGTGACGGTGAACCGGGAACGCCCCGGAGCGATACCACCGGCGCATCGAGGGGATTCTACGGAGATGGCGCCGCTTCGCCGCAGAATTGGTGCGAATCGGTCTGGAGCCGTCGCAGGGCGGAGCCGCCGGCTCCGCCGGTGTCATGGCTGCCGCGTGTCGGAGAGCCGCTTCCCCGGGGTGCGGAGGCGGTTGGCGCGGCAAGGGCAGCCGGTCACCCGAGTGTGGGAGACGCCGTTCGGACAGAGGTGTGAGGTGCTCATCCCAGCCCGAGGTGTTGGCATCCACCAAACTCGTGTGGTGGTTGTCACGACCGGCTGGATGCTGCGCTACGTTGGAGATCGGCCCCGTCTCGTGACCGCCTACATCAAGGGAAAGCGACTGACATGAAGCCCAAGAGACGAGTCATCGAGGAGCATGACGTCGTGCGCCTTCTGGAGCCAGTGGAGAGATGGCCGGCCGGGACCGAGGGCACGGTCGTGTTCGTGCACAGCCCCGATGTGATGATGGTCGAGATGCCTGGCGAGGCGGACTCGTGCCTCGATCTCCTCGTGGACGTACCGACCGAGCTGCTCGAGGTCACCTGGTGGCAGGGGCTGCGAGCAGCCGTGTGAAGTCGCGCGGGTCGCGGCGGATGCGGTCGGGCTGATCGCTCGCGGCGCTGGCGGGGCGCTTCGCGACGACGACGTCCGCCGGGTCGCGCAGGAGCTTGAGGCGGCCTTCGGCGACGAGCTGCTCGTCGACGGCGCCGAGGCGGCCCTCGAAGGAGGAGAAGACGGGCGTGCCGAGGGCGACGGCCTCGCGGTTCATCGTGCCGCCCGCGGAGATCACGAGGTCGGCGTAGGCGATCAGCGACTGCGCGTCGATCGCGCGCTCGGGGATCGTGAAGCCGCCGGCCTGTCGCAGCTCGGCGCGCTGCTCGGGCGTGCGCGGCAGCACGACCGCCTGCACGCCGTCCTCGCGCAGCCGCTGCAGCACCGCGCCGAACGTGTCGTGCTCGAAGCGGTGGTAGAGCGAGACGGCGGGCGGGGTGCGCACGACGACGATCGGCTCGGCGGGATCCAGGCTCAGCTCCGCCAGCACCGCGGCGTCCGGCTCGAAGTCGGCGAGGTAGTACTCCTCCTTCAGCCCCGCGTAGCGGTGGAGCTTGCTCGTGGCGCCGTAGCGTGCCAGCCGCTCCGGCGGGATCGCCTCCGGCACGACGACCGCCTGCGCAAGGCGGCAGTTGACCGTGTGCTGGACGGTCGCCCACTCGTAGTCGAACGTCGTGGAGCAGGGGATCCGCAGCAGCGCCGCGGCGACGGTGACGTCGTTGGAGCCGTGGCCGAGCGCGAGCTCGAACGGCCCGTGGCGGCGGGCCCAGCGCACGAGCGCGCCCGAGCGCTGCGCGAGCCCGAGCCCCTTCGCCGCCAGCCTCCCGCCGCGGTGGTGGCCGATCGCCGTGCAGTCGATCCCGAAGCGCTCGCACAGCGCGAGCGTCTGCGCGAAGTCGCGCGCGGTCACGTGCACCTGGTGGCCGTCGGCGCGCAGCACGTCGATCACGGGCCGCATGACGAGCACGTGGGGGGAGTTCGTGAGGTCGATCCAGACGCGCATATGAAGTGAGCGGGGGGCGGTGGGGTGGAGCTGCGGCGGACGGGAGCGAAGACGGAGGCGGACGGAGCGGGCGCGCTACGCAGCGAGCGCCGCGCGCACGGCCGCGGTCACCTCGTCGGCGGCGGCGCGGTCGAGCAGGGGGCTCATCGGGATCGCGAGGTGGCTGCGGGCGAGCGCGTCGGTGACGGGAAGCTCGAGGCCGGCCGGGACCCACGGCGCGAGCGCGGCCTGCCGATGCAGCGGCGTGCGGTAGTAGCCGCGCGCGCCGACGCCGGCCGCGCCGAGCGCAGCCTCCAGCTCGGCGGCACGCTCGTGGCGCACGACGAACAGGTGCCACGCCGGCGAGGCGCCCGCGGTCGCCATCGGCAGCGTCACCAGCTCGCCGAGCCCGGCGTCGGCGTAGTGCGCGGCCGCCGCGCGCCGGCCCTCCGCCCAGCCGTCGAGGGACGGCAGCAGCACGCGCAGGATCGCCGCCTGCAGCTCGTCGAGCCGCGAGTTCCAGCCGATCCGCTCGTACGCGACCTTGTCGCGCGAGCCGTGGAAGCGCAGCACGCGCGCGGCGTCGGCGAGCGCGTCGTCGTCGGTCGCGATCGCGCCCCCGTCGCCGAAGCAGCCGAGGTTCTTCGAGGGGAAGAAGGAGAAGGTGCCGAGCGTGCCGAGCGAGCCGGCGGCACGGGCGGGCGCGGCGGCACCAGCCGGCTCGGCGGCGTGAGCGGCAGCGCCCGGGTCGGCAGCGGGAACGTCGAGCCGCGCGCCCGCCGCTTGCGCCGCGTCCTCGACGACCGGCACGCCAAGCGCCGCGATCTGCGGGATCGGCGCGGGGTTGCCGAACAGGTCCACCGCGATCACGGCTCTCGTGCGCGGCGTCAGCGCGGCGCGCACCGTCTCGGCCGTGACGCAGCCGGTGTCGGCGTCGACGTCGCAGAAGACGGGGACCGCACCGGTCGGCGGGATCGCCTCGGCGCTCGCGTAGAAGGTGAACGACGGCACGACGACCTCGTCGCCCGGGCCGACGCCGAGCGCCTGCAGCGCGATCGTCAGCGCGTCGGTGCCGTTCGCGAGGCCGACGACGTGGCGCACGCCCAGGTAGTCCGCGAGCTCGCGCTCGAACGCCTCGACCTCGGGACCGAGGATGTAGGTGCCGCGATCGAGCACCGCGGCGATGCGTGCGTCGAGCTGTGCGCGCAGCGGCGCGACCGGCGCGACGGTGTCGAAGAGGGGGACGGCCAAGACCGCGCGAACCCTATCGCCGGCTCAGCGGCGCGCCGGGCGAGGCCGTGGGGATGGGGCCCTGCGGCACGAGTCTCGCGCCGTTCCACGTGTAGGTGACCTCGGCCGTGCCGCCGCTCGGGCCATCGATCGCGTCCGACGGTCTGAAGAGGCCGTAGCTGAGCGTGACGCTGTCGCCGCCCTGCGACGCGACCGCGAGCTGTCCGCTCGGGTCCTTCGTGTCGGTGCCGATGAAGGTGTCGCCGACGAAGAAGAACGCCTGCTCGGCGCGGGGGCTGCTCGCGCGGGAGATGCCGAGCAGCACCTTCAGCGGCTGGTCGGGCCGCCAGTCTCTCTCGCCCAGCGGCGCGTAACCGTGCGCGTCGAGCACCTGCTCGGCCGCATGCAGCGACAGCGGCGCGCTCGGATTCGGCGGCGGCGCAGTCGTGCTCGCGCCGGTCGCCGTGGTCCTCGTCGCCGCCGGAGCGGTCACCGTCTTCGTGACCGTCTTCGTGGCCACGGCGGCGCTCGTGGCACCGTCGCCGCCGCCGCAGCCGGCCAGCGCGAGCAGCACCAGGGCAGCGGGCACGAGCGCGAGCAGGATGCGGCGGCGGGACGACACGGATCCGGCGTTCGCCGTCGCGCGCCGTTCTCCTGCCGTGCCCCGCCGGCCGGTGCGCATCGTTACGCTTCTGCCCGTGCTCGTCCTCGCCTCGGTCACCGAGTCGCTCGTCACCTTCGCGACCGACCTCATCGACAAAGCCGGCCTCGCCGGCGTGTTCGTGCTGATGACGCTCGAGAGCGCGTGCATCCCGATCCCCTCCGAGGCGACGATGCTGTTCACCGGCTTCAACGTAGCGAGAGGCCACTACTCGCTGCTCGTCGCGACGCTCGTGGGCGCGAGCGCGAACCTCGTCGGCTCGTGGATCGCCTACGGCGTCGGCTACTTCGGCCGCATCGAGCTCGTCGAGCGCCACGGCAGGAAGCTGCACATCTCGCCCAAGCACCTCGCGACCGCCGACCGCTGGTTCGCAAAGCACGGCGAGGCGACCGTCTTCTTCACGCGCATGATGCCGATCGTGCGCACGTTCATCTCGCTGCCGGCGGGCGTCGCGCGGATGCCGTTCTGGCGCTTCTCGCTGTTCACGTTCCTCGGCTGCCTGCCGTGGGTCTTCGCGCTCACGTTCGTCGGCAAGCAGGCGGGCGCGAACTGGGAGAGCTGGAAGAACCGCCTGCACTACCTCGACTACGCGTTCGCGCTGCTGATCGTGGCGGCGATCGCGTACTACGGCGTGCGCTGGTGGAAGCGTCGCCGCCGCGGCGGCGACGACGACGCCGCCCCGCCGGGCGAGCGCACGTCCGAGCCGGCGGCCGACGTCCCGGCGTGAGCGCGGCGGGCGAGCGGCGCGGGCGGCAGGAGGGCTCGACGTCCCTGCCGCTGCGCGAGGCGCTCGCGCTCGGCGTGCTGCACGGTCCGGCCGAGCTGCTGCCGATCTCCTCCTCCGGCCACGTCGCGCTCGTGCCGTGGCTGGCCGGCTGGCGCTACTGCGAGCTCGACGCGGAGCTGCGCAAGGCGTTCGAGGTCGCGCTGCACGCCGGCACCGCGGCGGCGCTGCTGATCGGGCTGCGGACGGAGGTCGGCGAGACGGCGCGCGGGCTCGACCGGCGGCGACTGACGCTGCTCGTGCTGTCGTTCGCGCCGGCCGGGGCGCTCGCCTTCCTGTTCGAGCGCCCGATCGAGCGCCACCTCGGCACGCCCGCCACGACCGCCGCCGGGCTCGTGCTCGGCGCGCTCGCGATGGCGGCCGCCGACGGCGAGCCGCAGGAGCGCACGCGCGAGACGGCGACCGCGGCCGACGGGCTCGCGCTCGGGATCGGCCAGGCGTGCGCCCTCGTGCCGGGCGTCTCGCGCAACGGCGCGACGCTCGCGGCGGCGCGCTGGCGGCGCTTCACGCGCGAGGACGCGAACGTGCTCTCGCGCCACGCGGCGCTGCCGCTGATCCTCGCGGCGACCGGGCTGAAGGGCGTGCGGCTGTGGAAGCGCGGGCTGCCGCGCGACGTGCACCTGGCGTTCGCGCTCGGCACCGGCGCGTCGTTCGCCTCGACGCTGGCGTCGACGTGGTTGATCCGACAGGTCGAGCGCGACCGTTCGCTGGTGCCGTATGCGGTGTACCGGCTGGGGCTGGCTGGGTTGGTGGCTTGGCGTCTGTGGCGCATGCGGTACGCCGGGGCGCGCGATGCTCCCCCGCGAGAGCCTCTCGTGTGACGGTGCCGGCGCTGCGCTGCGCTGGTGGTGGCCGCAGGGGGCTCTCGCGGGGGACATCGCGCGCCCGGCTGCTCAATCGCTGCGCTCAGGCGCCGATCACCGGAGGGATCGGCATGGCTGTGCGCTCCGACACCCCCGCTTGGCCCCAGCTCGTCCTGCGTGGCGAGCACGGCGGCGTGCACTCGCTTGCGCACGTGAACGACGGGCTCGGCGGGGCGCTCGCTCGGCGGGGCTTCGAGATCGTGCGGTGCGAGCCGCGCAGCGGGCAGCTGCCGCTCGCCTGCCCGACGATCACGCACTGCTGGCCGCCCGACTTCGCGCCTGGCAGCGAGGGGCCGACGATCGCGATCCTCCCGTGGGAGGTCGGCGCGCCGCCGCGCGCGTGGGTCCGCTCGGTGCGCGAGCGCGTCGACCGCGTGTGGGTCCCGAGCGCGTTCGTGCGCGACGGCTACGTGACGGGCGGCATGCCGCCGGGGATCGTCGACGTCGTGCCGAACGGGGTCGATCTCGAGCGCTTCGCGCCGGACGGGCCGGCGCGCGAGCTGCCGGGTCCGGCGGCGGACGGGCGGGCGGGATCCGCATCCGCCGCCTGCACCTTCCTGTTCGTCGGCGGCACGATCTGGCGCAAGGGGATCGACGTGCTGCTGGCCGCGTGGGCGCGCGCGTTCGGGCCGGACGACGACGTGCGGCTCGTCGTGAAGGACTTCGGCGTCGAAAGCTCCTACAAGGGCCAGACGTCCGGCGCCGACGTGCTCGCGCTCGCCGCGCGCACAGACGTCGCGCCGGTGACGTACCTGACGCAGGATCTCCCGGCCGCCGAGCTGCCGGCGCTCTACCGCGCCGCGGACGTCGTCGTGCTGCCCTACCGCGCCGAGGGCTTCTGCCTGCCGGCGCTGGAGGCGATGGCGTGCGGCGTGCCGGTGATCCACACCGCCGCGGGGCCGACGGGCGAGTTCTGCCTGCCCGACGCCGGCTGGGCGCTCACCTCCCGGCGCGTCGCGTTCGAGGCGCGCACCTACGCGGGCCCGACGGCCGGCCCGGCCTGTGCGCTCGAGGTCGACCCCGACGTGCTCGCGGGCGCGCTGCGCGCCGCCTCCGCGGCCGGGCCGGCCGCGCGCGCCGAGCGCGGGGCGCACGCCCGCCGCGCCGCGGAGCGGATGAGCTGGGACGCGGCGGCCGACGTCGCAGCGCAGCGGCTGGCCGAGCTGGGGCGCTGCGCGCCGCCGCGCTGGGCGCGCGGGATCGTGCCGGCGCAGCTCGACGCGCGCGGCACGGCCGTGCTCTACGCGCCCGTCTGGGAGCGGCCGCAGACGTGGCAGCCGGTGCTGCGCGCATGGGCGGCGACGCTGTCGGCCGACGACGACGCGACGCTCGTGCTGGCCGCGCCGCACGGCGAGCGCGACGCGATCGCCCCCGCGGCGCTCGCAGCGCTGGAGGCGAGCGGCCGTCCGGCGGACGCGCTGCCCGACGTCCTGCTGGACGACCCGGTGGCGGACCGCCTCGACGGGCTCGTCGCGCGCTGCGACGCGGTCCTGCTCGACGACGCCGCGCACCCGGGCGCACCCGGCGTCGGGACGACGCACGAGGCGCTCACGCGCCGCACGCTGCGCACGCTCGCAGCGGACCCGCCGGCGCTCGCCGCGTTCGCCGCGCAGCTGCGCGGAGGCAGCGCCGCGACGGCGAGAGCCGCCAGCTCGCTCGCGGCCTGACGGCGCCGGCCACCCGTTTGCCGCGACCGGCGGCCGCGGCAGGCGCGGGTGCGAAACCGACCCGTGCGTCGGCGCGGGCGAAGGTGAGCGCTCCGACCAAGGGGGGACGGCCGGAGCGCTCGGGTCCTCCCCCGCCGCCGGATGGTGCTCGGCGACGAAGGGGCGCTGGGGACGCGATCGGTCGAAGGGGGATCCCCCGCCTTGGCGTTCCCACTGCGACATTACCGAAGATCCAACTGAATGGTGGGGATTTCCACCACCATCGTGGCTGGTATAGCGACGATCGGTTGGGCAGGGTCCCGGACCCATGCCGGAACCCGACCCCCGCCTCGTCGCGCTCGGTCGCGCGCTGCGCAAGGCGCGCCGCGACCGCGACCTGTCGCAGGAGGCCGTCGGACAGCGTGCCGGCATGCACCCGAATCACGTCGGGACGATCGAGCGCGGCACGAAGGACCTGCGCGCCACGACCCTCCTGCGACTGGTCGAGGCGCTCGACATGTCGCCCGCCGAGCTGTTCTCCGACTACGCGCTCCCGGGCGAGGAGCCGGCGGAGGCCGCAGGGCCGGGCGGCGCCTGACGCGCCGGAGCGCTCAGCGGTCGCTCAGCTCGCGCCGCAGGACCTTGCCGGTCGGGTTGCGGGGGATCGCGCCGAGGAAGGCGATCTCGCGCGGGAGCTTGTAGCGGGCGAGGCGCTCGCGCAGGTAGGCGGTCAGCTCCTCCTCGGCGACCTGCTCGCCGTCGCGCGGGACGACGAACGCGCGCAGGCGCTGACCGAAGTCGGGGTCCTCGACGCCGATCACGGCCGCGTCGGCGAGGCGCGGGTGGCCGGCGAGCACGTCCTCGACCTCCTGCGGGAAGACGTTCTCGCCGCCCGACAGGATCATGTCGTCCTCGCGCCCGTCGACGAACAGGCGGCCGTCAGCGTCGAGGTGGCCGAGGTCGCCGATGCTCATGAGCCCGTCGACGACCTCGCGCGAGCCGCCACCGGTGTAGCCGTCGAACACGAGCCCGCTGCCGACGAAGACGGTCCCGACCGTGCCGGGCGCGACCGGCCGGCGATCGGCGCCGAGCACGCGCAGCGTCGTGCCGCGCGGCGGCCGGCCGACGGTGCCGGGCGCCGCGCGCAGGTCGGCCGGGCCGGCGAGCGACGCGAGGCCGGTCTCGGTCGAGCCGTAGAGGTCGAACAGGAGATCGCCGAAGGCGTCCATGAAGGCGGTCGCGACGTCGGGCGCGAGCGGCGCGCCGGCGGATGCGACGCCGCGCAGCGACGTGAGGTCGTGGCGGGCGCGCTCCGCGGCCGGAAGCCCGAGGACCCGCTGCAGCATCAGCGGCACGCCGACGAGATGGGTCGCGCGGTGGGCGGCGATCGCCTCCAGCGCCCACTGCGGGTCGAAGCGGCGCCGCAGCACGACCGGCGCACCGATGAACAGCGCGACGCCGAGGAACGCGAGCCCGAAGCCGTGGAAGACCGGCGGGCCGATCACGATCGGGTCGCGCGCGCGGGGCTTCACCTGCTCCAGCAGCGACGTGAGCGGGCCGAGCACGGCCGAGGCCGACGGCTGGCGCGCCGCCCCCTTCGGGGCGCCGGTCGTGCCGGAGCTGAGGATCACGAGCCGGCCGGGGGTCGGGGGCGCGGGAAGCTTCGGTGCGGCCAAGGCAGCCAGGGCATCGAGGGTGGTCGAGGCGGTGGCGACTGGACCGGGGGACGCGTCGGGCTCGTCGTGCCACGCGAGCACACGTGCGCCGCGCGCGCCGGCGGCGTCGAGCGCAGGCCCGAACTCCGCATCGTGGACGATCGCCGCGGGATCGTGCGGCGCGAGCGCCTGCACGAGCTGCGGGCCAGGGAAGTCCGTGTTGAGCAGCAGCAGGTCCGCGCCGAGCCGCGAGGCGGTCAGCATCGCCTCGACGAAGCCGCGGTGGTTGCGGCACATGACCGCGAGCGCGCGGTCCGGCCCGACGCCGTGCTCGGCGCGCAGGCCGGCCGCGATCCGCTCGGCGCGCTCGTTGAGCTGCGCGTAGCCGATCGAGCCCCGCTCGTCGATCACCGCGATGCCGTGCGGGTCGCGCGCGGCGCTGACGGCGCAGCCGCCCGCGGCGCCGAGCCCGAACGTGCGGGCGGCGCCGAGCGCCTGCAGCGCCCGCGCGGGCGGCAGCGCCTTCAACGCCCCGGCAGACGCGAGCGCCCGCACCGCCGGCAGCGCCAGCCCCGCGACCGCGCGCGCCTCGCCAAACCGCGAGGAGCCGATCACCACCGGTCCACCCCGAGCCGCGTGAATCGCGCCCCGCTGGGCGGGGTCTGGTTAACGGGGCTCATCTGGTGTGTCCGTTCTGCGACGTGCCGCCAGCCGTGAAGCGGTGCGCGTAGAGCCGCACGAGCGCGTCGCTCGTGCCGCGGGCGGCGGTGTCGATCAAGGCGGCCGCGGACGCCCACCACGGTGCGATCGCCGGAGGCCGATCCACGATCGCGTGGCAGACGAGCCCGGCGGCGTCGTCGGCCGACAGCCCCGGGACGAGCCTGAAGTCGTCCGTCGGCGCGCTCATGCGCGTGTGGACCAAGGTCATGTACACGGACGTCGCGGTGATGCCGTCGTCGTGCGCCTCGGCGGCGACGGCGCGCAGCCACACGTCGAAGGCGGACTTCGACGCCTGGTAGGCCGACCAGCGCGGCGTCGGCGGCAGCAGCACGCCGACCGTGGACACGTTGACGAGGTGGCCGCTGCCCCGCTCGCGCATCGCCGGCAGCAGCGCGAGCAGCAGCCGCACCGGGCCGAGGTAGTTGACGTCGGCGGTGCGCGTGAAGTCGTGGAAGCGGTCGTAGGAGCGATCGATCGCGCGCCGGATCGACTTCCCGGCGTTGCTCACGACGACGTCGGGCGGACCGTGCTCGGCGAGGATCCGCTCCGCGAGCGCCGGCACCGCGCCCTCGACGTCGCTGAGGTCGGCCGGGCAGGCGACCGCCGAGCCGCCGTCCTCGCACAGCTGCTCGGCCAGCTCCTCGAGCACGTCGGCCGAGCGCGCGACGAGCAGCACCGTCGCGCCCGCCTCGGCGAGCTGGATCGCCGTGCGGCGGCCGATCCCGTGCGAGGCGCCCGTCACGAGCACGACCTTTCCTGCGACGTGCTCGCGCAGCTTCGCGGCGCTCGGAGCGCCGCCGGGGTTCACCACGCGCGAGGCGACCCGTCGCGCCAACCCCAAAACGGCGTTATGGTCTTGAATCTTGTTCAAGAACGGTGACACTAGCGCGACGAACGATGTGCGCGTGGCGATCATCGGCGGCGGCCTCAGCGGCATCGGCGCGACCGTGATGCTGCGTCGCGCGGGGATCGGCGACGTCGTCGTGCTCGAGCGCGCCGACGACGTCGGCGGCACGTGGCGGGACAACACGTACCCAGGCTGCGCGTGCGACGTGCCCTCCGCGCTGTACTCGTTCTCGTTCGCGCCGAACCCGGCCTGGGGCCGCCTGTACGCCACCCAGCCGGAGATCCAGGCCTACGCGCAGCGCGTCGCGCGCGAGCACGGGGTGACCGAGCACGTCGTGACGGGCGCCGACGTGCTCGACGCGCGCTGGGACGACGAGGCCCAGCGCTGGCGGATCGCGACGACGAAGGGCGACTGGACCGCGCGGGCGATCATCTCCGCGACCGGTCCCTGGAGCGAGCCCGTCCTCCCGCAGGTCCCCGGGCTCGACACGTTCGCGGGCACGGTCTTCCACTCCTCGCGCTGGAACCACGACCACGACCTCGACGGCGCGCGCGTCGCGGTGATCGGCACGGGCGCCTCGGCCGTCCAGTTCGTGCCGAAGATCCAGCCGCGCGTCGAGCGGATGAACGTCTTCCAGCGCACGGCGCAGTGGGTCCTGCCGAAGCTCGACCGCAACGTCACGGCGCTCGAGCAGGCGCTCTATCGCCGCGCGCCGCTGACGCAGCGCGCGCTGCGCGAGGGGATGTACTACACGTTCGAGCTGGCCGGCTTCGCCGAGCGCAACCCGCGCGCGATCGGCGGCTTCCAGCGGATCGCCCACCGGCACCTGCGCCGCTCGGTGCAGGACCCCGCGCTGCGCACGGCGCTGACGCCCGACCACACGCTCGGCTGCAAGCGGATCCTCTTCTCGAACGAGTGGTACCGCGCGCTCACGCGGCCGAACGTCGAGCTGGTGCCGCACGCGGTCACCGAGGTGCGGCCGGGAGGCGTCGTGAGCGCCGACGGCGTCGAGCGCGCCGCCGACACGCTGATCCTCGGCACCGGCTTCACGATCACCGAGCTGCCGATCGCCGCGCGCGTGCGCGGGCGCGAGGGGCACACGCTGGACGACGTCTGGGACGGCAGCCCGACCGGCTACCTCGGCACGGTCGTGTCCGGCTTCCCCAACCTCTTCATGGTGCTGGGACCGAACGTCGGCAACGGCCACACGTCGGCGACGGTGCTGATCGAGCTGCAGGTCCAGTTCGCGATCGACACGCTGAAGCGGATGGAGCGCGACGGGCTCGCGAGCGCCGACGTGCGCCCGGCCGTGCAGCAGGCGTTCAACGAGGAGGTCCAGCGGCGCCTGCGCGGCACCGTCTGGAACGCGGGCGGCTGCCGCAGCTACTACCTCGACCGCAACGGCCGCAACAGCACGATCTTCCCCGGCTCGACGCTCGAGCTGCGGCGGCGGATGCGGTTCGAGCCGCGGGACTACTCGCTGGTGACGTCGCCCGCAGCCGGCTCGCTTGCGACCGCCGGAGGACGAGACCCGCTCTGATCCGCGCCGCGCCGGGCGATGGGCGAGAATGCCACGGTGAGCGATTCCTACGCAGCCGCCGGCGTCGACATCGCCGAGGCGGACGAGGGCGTCCGCGCGCTCGTCGAGGTGCTGCGGACGATCGACCCGGGGCGGCCGTCGGCGTCGGTGCTCGGCTCCGGTCACTACGCGAACGTGCTGCGCGTCGCGCCGAACCTCGGGATCGCCGTGTGCGCAGACGGCGTCGGCTCGAAGGTGATCGTCGCCGAGCAGACGGGCCGCTACGACACGGTCGGGATCGACTGCATCGCGATGAACGTCAACGACGTCATCTGCGTCGGCGCCGAGCCGCTGGCGGTGCTCGACTACCTCGCGGTCGAGCAGGCCGACCCTGGGGTGCTGCGCGACATCGCGCTCGGCCTCAAGCGCGGCGCCGAGGACGCGGGCGTCGAGATCCCCGGCGGCGAGCTGGCGCAGCTCCCCGAGCTGATCAAGGGCCACCCGTCGCCGAACGGCTTCGACCTCACCGGCGCCTGCTTCGGCACCGTCGCGCTCGACGCGATCGTCACCGGCGACGCGGTCGCGCCCGGCGACGCGCTGATCGGCCTGCCGGCCTCCGGCGTCCACTCGAACGGCCTCACGCTCGCGCGGCGCGCGCTGCTGGACGACGGCGGGCTTGCGCTCGACGACAGGCCGGCCGAGCTGGGCGGCGCCTCGGTCGCCGACGTGCTGCTGGAGCCGACGATCATCTACGTGCGCGCGGTGCTGGAGCTGCTGCGCAGCGACGTGCCGGTGCACGGGCTCGCGCACATCACCGGCGGCGGCGTGCTGAACCTGCTGCGGCTCGGTGGCGGCGACGACGGCGTCGGCTACGAGATCGACGCCCCGCTGCCCGTCCTGCCGGTGTTCGAGCTGATCGCGCGCTGTGGCGCCGTCGCGGCGGCGGAGATGCAGAAGGTCTTCAACATGGGCTGCGGCTTCGTCGCGATCGTGCCGCAGGACGCCGCCGGCGCCGCGGTCGCGTTGCTCGGCGCGCGGCACCCGGGCACGGCGCGGATCGGCGCCGTCACCGCCGCGACCGGCCGCGTCGCGCTCCCCGGGCTCGGGCTCGCGGGCGACGCGAGCGGCCTCGCGCCGGTCGCCTAGTCGCGCCGGCTCGGCCCGCCGCGCGGGTGGTCGACGGCCGCGTCGCGCAGGAGACGCCGCGCGCTCGTCGTACCCCGGAAGCTGGAGGGCCGTCCGGCCCCGCCACCGTCTTCCAGGAGGAGTTCATGAGCAGCGTGGAGTTCGTCGTCATCGAAGAGCCAGAGCCGCGCGGGATCGCGGCGTTCGTCGCCGAGACGATCGGCACGTTCCTGCTCGTCTTCTTCATCTGCGGCTTCATCTCGGTCTCGTCCGCCGGCGGGTTCGACCTCGCCGGCCTCGCGCTCACGCACGCGTTCGCGCTGATGGTGCTGATCTACACGCTCGGCGGCACGTCGGGCGGGCACTTCAACCCCGCGGTGACGCTCGCGCTGTGGTCGATCAAGAAGATCTCGGCGCCCAATGCGATCGTCTACGTGATCTGCCAGTGCATCGGCGGGATCCTCGGCGCGCTCGTCGTGCTGCTGCTGTTCAAGGACGTCGGCAAGGCCGTCGACTACGGCGCGACGGCGATCCACGGCCACATCCTCCACAACGGCTCGGTGTGGCTCGCGCTGATCGCCGAGGCGCTCGGCACGTTCATGCTGATGTGGGCGATCATGGGCCTCGCGGTCAACCCGCGCGGTGAGGCAGCGCTCGCGGGCCTCGGGATCGGCGCGGCGCTCGGCGTCGCGGTGATGATCTTCGGCCCCGCGACGGGCGCCGGCCTCAACCCCGCCCGCTGGCTCGGCCCGGCTGTCGCGTCCGGCAGATTCGACGACGCGTGGCTGTACGTCGTCGGGCCGCTCGTCGGCGCCGTCGCCGCCGCGCTCACGTACCGCTGGTTCGTGCTCGACGAGCGCGGCCTGATCGGGCGGAAGCCGAAGGAGGAGCTGCCCGGGTAAGCAGCTGGGACACGATCGAGGCAGGCTTCAGGCGGCGCCCTCCGGGGCGCCGCCTTCAGTAGGTGACCGTGCCGGTGAGCTGGACGCGTGCGCGGCTGCCGTCGGGCTTCGCGCGCCCGGTGACCTGCAGCCCACGGCCGTGGACGCTCGCGAATCTGCCGCTGCCGCTGACGATCGCAGCGGTCCCGCGAAGGCCCCAGTACGGCGAGCTGCCGACGATCGGGATCGCGAGGCCTCTGCCGACGATCGTGCCGCCGGCGAGCGTGGCCGTGAAGTCGACGACGACGCCCTTCGACGTGATTCTCGCCTCGAGCGAGATCGTGCCGTCGAACGTGCCTGTCACGGTCCCCTGCTGGAAGTAGTGCGCCGGGCTTGCCTTGTCGGCGAGCGTCACGACCGCCAGCTCGCTGAGCGGCGTCCCGGCCGGCTGCGGGGCGGCCTTCGCGGGCGCCTGGTGCGGTGCGGTCGTGGTCGCCGGGGCGGCTGCGTGGGCGGGTGACGTGGCCGGTTGCGACTGTGGCGCGGGCTGCGGCTGCGTGGTGGTGACGGCGCGTTGTCGCTGTCGCTGCTGCGCGGTCGGCGCCGGCGTCGCAGCGGTCGTGCGCGGCGCGCCGGTGGTCGCAGCGGGCTGCGCGGTCGTCGCAGGGGCAGACGCGGCGTCCGTCGGCGTCGCCGCGGGCTGGCCCGTGGTCCCCCCGCCGCACGCCGCGAGCGTCAGCGTCAGCGCGGCGAGCAACGCGAGAAACGGTGGCGTCTGCGAGGCCACCCGCCCAGCCTATAACGGGGCTCGAGCGCTGTCGAACGCCGGCGTACGGATGAGGTCGCTCGCGCGACCGGCCCGCCGCGGGTCGCCCCGCAGACGGTCAGAGCTCGATCGCCGACTCGCGGATCGCGATCGCGACGGCGTGCGCGCGGCTCGACGCCTCGAGCTTGCGCATCACGTTGCGCATGTGCGTGCGCACGGTGTGCGGACTGAGCGACAGCGCCTCCGCGGTCGCCTCCGTCGAGCCGCCGTCGGCGACGAGCGCGAGCACGCGCAGCTCGGAGCCCGACAGCGCCGACGTGCGGCGCGTCTCGCGCGGGAGCAGCCGCGCCGGTTCCGGCGCAGCTGCCGGCGCCTCGTCGTCGTGCTCCTCGAACCACAGGCCGCCCGCGGCGACGGCGCGCAGCGCGGCGGCCAGCTCGCGGATCGAACGGCGCTTCGCGATGAGCCCCGCGGCGCCCGCATGCACGGCGATCTCGGCGCGCTCGCGAATGCCGCCGTCGGCATAGAGCACGACGGCGCTGCGCAGGCCGCGGCGCACGAGCCGCCGCGCCAGCGCGATCCCGTCGACGTCGGGGAGGTCGACGGCGACGAGCGCGATGTCGGGCTCGTGGCGCGCGATGAGCGCCTCGCCGCCTGCCCCCGTCGAGGCGCCGCCGAGCACCGCCAGGCCCTCGGGCGGCAGCAGCAGCGAGAGGCCTTCACGCACGGGAGGGTGCGGGTCGACGATCACGACGCTCGTCGCCACGGCCGTCGGCAGCACGCCGTCTGCGGGCACCGCGAGTCGGGGCCCGGCGGGAAGGCGCGGAGCCGCCGCCGCCGGGTGGCGGCCGCCGAGCGCAGGATCGGATTCGTGGTCGAGCAATGACACGGGGGCAGGTATTCGGCGTTGATTGATCAACTCATTCGAACGTAACCCAGTGCATCAGAAAAAACATGCACATTGCGGGAAACTCTGTCGGAGGAATTGCCTTCCAAGGTCTGGATCCTCCCACCGGGAAGGATCTGCTCGACGATCCCGACGTGCTCGTTGAAGACGACCAGGTCGCCGGGGCGCGGCACGACGCCCGGCCCGTTCGGCATCGCACGGCCGGCGCGCTGCGCCCACGCGTAGAGCGCGTCCACGGAGCCGAAGCCCTCGCCGTGGTCGCCCAGCGGGGTGCCGGCCTGGCGCGCGGCCCACGAGACGAAGTAGGCGCACCACGGACCGACGCCGCTGCCGGCCGTGGCCGTGCGGTACTGCGCGATCCGCGGCGAGTCGTTCGAGCCGGGCGGCTGCTCGGACTGACCGACCTCGGCGCCGGCGATCGCGCAGATCGCGTTCGCCGGCGCGGCGCCGCCGGACCCGGGCACGTAGCCGGGCGGCAGCGCGCCCTGCAGGGCGCTCGCGAACGAGCCGTTGACGCCGACGCCGGCCGTGGCGGCGACGGCACTCGGGGTGGACGGCGCGGCGGCTCCCCCGACGGCGGCGGACGCGGCTGACGCGTCCGGCGGCACGAGCGCGCGCTCGATCTGGTCGATGCGGGCGAGGGCGAGCGGGAGCGACATCGTCCTCAGTAATCGGACGCGCGCCCCGCAGCTTGACTGCGGACGCGCGGATCGGACGCAGAGCCGAGGCGGGTGGCTCGCGCCACCCGCCTCGTTCCACTCCGTCCCCTCAGACGGGGCGGCGCCGGCTGCGACTACCGCAGCAGGGACAGGACCTGCTGCGGCGCCTGCTGCGCCTGGGCGAGCATCGCGGTGCCCGCCTGAACCAGGATGTTGTTCTTCGTGAAGTTGACCATCTCGGAAGCCATGTCCACGTCGCGGATGCGGCTCTCGGAGGCGGTCAGGTTCTCCTGGTACGTCGTGAGGTTGTTGTAGGTGTGCTCGAGGCGGTTCTGCACCGCACCGAACGTCGCCCGCTGCTGGGAGACGCTGTCGATCGCTCTGTCGACGTCCGCGAGGACCGTCGAAGAGGTGATGTCGATCGTGCCGACGGCCGAGCCGAGGCTCACCGTCGAGACGGAGATGACCTCTCTGTCGTTGGCGCCGACCTGGAACGAGATCGACTGCGCCGAGTCGAGCAGGTGGATGTTGTTGAACTGGGCGGTCGTGCCGATACGCTCGATCTCCTGCGTGAGCTGGGAGACCTCGGAGTTGATCGCCGATCTGTCCGACGTCGAGAGCGTGCCGTTCTGGTACTGCACGGCCAGCTCGCGGACGCGCTGGAGCATCGAGTGCACCTCGGTCAGCGAACCCTCAGCCGTCTGGACGAGCGAGATGCCGTCCTGGACGTTGCGCCCGGCCTGGTCGAGGCCGCCGATCTGACCGCGCAGCTTCTCGCTGATCGCGAGGCCGGCGGCGTCGTCCGCAGCACGGTTGATGCGGAAGCCGGAGCTCAGGCGCTCCATCGATCTCGCGACCATGCTGCTGGTGTGCACCAGGTTGCGGTGCGCGTTGAACGCCTCGACGTTCGTGTTGATGCGAAGGGACATGCGTGCATCTCCTTGATGTCGTCCCAGGGCGACTCCATGTCACCCAGTGTTGACCCGGTCATCGGCATCCGGGCGAGAAGCTTGAGCGCGGCCTACGAAGCGTCGGCGCGCTGCGCCGCGGCGGCGGCCGCGCGGCGGGCGGACTCGGCGGCGCGGTGGCTGCGCACGGCGCGCAGCTCGGCGACGACGAGATGGCGCCAGACGATCACCGCGCAACCCCACGTGGCGAGGTAGACGACGACGCCGCCGGCGAGCGCGCGCGCCAGCGTGTCGGCGATCGGGGCGCCCGCGCGCCACGACAGCAGCGCGACGAGCAGGAAGCCGGCGAGCCCGCCCCACGCCTTCGCACGGGCGACCTGGGCGCCGGCGCGCGGGTGGTTCGCGACGCTCGGGAGCGCGGCCTCGCCGCCGCCGCCCTTGCGTCTGCCGGCCTTGGCCTTCGCGCTGGCCTTCGTCTTGGCGCTGGCGCCCTTCTTCGCGCCCTGCTCGGCGTCGCCGCCGGCCTTCGCCTCCCGCTTCGCCATGACCGCTCCTACAGCTCCCCGTCGCGGGTGCGCTGGCGGGCGATCCGCTCCTGCTCGAAGACGAAGCGCACGAGCTGACGGCGTGCGTCGCGGTCGATCTCCTCGATCGCGATGCCGCGCTGCCCGTCGTCGCCGATGCGCGCGACGCGCCCGCGGCCGGCGATCGGCGGCTCGCCCTCCGTGAAGGTCGCGCGGAAGGCGACCGCGTCGCCGACCGCAAGCGCGGGCTCGGCTCCCGCCAGCCCGGAGGCGAGCATCCCGTTGCCGCTGACGTTGACGGTCAGCCCCTCGACCCACTCGCCCGACATGCCGTCCTCGCCGATCCGCGCGAGCGCGAGCGGCCGCACGACGCGCACGCGCACGAAGTCGCGCCGCTGGACGATGTCGACGGCGCCCTCGTGGTGGAAGCGCACGAGGTCCTTCGACGCGACGGTCCCTCTGCCTTCGAGCCGCACGAGCCCGCGCGGCCCCGGGAACTCGACGACCATCGGCGAGGCGTCGCCGAGCGTCAGCGGGTGGCGCGTGTCGATCATCATCAGCACGACGACGATCTCCTCGTCGGTCACGCGCGAGACGCGCCCGCGGAACTGCTCGCGGGTCGGCAGCGTGATGACGACGTCCTGGCGCAGCTCCGGCAGCGGCGGCGCGACGGCGGTGCCGGTCGTGGCGCTCATGGCAGCAGGCGCTCGGCGAGCGCGGTCGCGTCGGCGGGGGCGATCGTGGGGCCGGCTGCGTCGAGCACGTACGCGAGCGGCAGGCGCGTCGTGCAGGCGAGCTCGATCGCGGCGCCGGGAGGGGAGGTCGGGTGCTCGCAGGCGAGCGCGACCCCGGTCGGCGCGAGCGGCGCGAGGCGCTCGTGGAGCGCTCTCGCCGACGGCAGGTCGAGGTCGGCCGGGAGGACGATCAGCGTCTCGTCCAGCTCGACCGCGGCGACGCGCGCTGCGAGCGCCTCGACCTCGTGGCGGTCGGATGCGATCGGCGGCAGGTCGAGCGCGAGGACCGCGCCGGGGTTGCCGCGCTCGAGCCGCGTGCGCGCCTGCTCGACGGTCGCGACGGCGAGCGCGCGCCGGCCGGCTCGCACGTAGGCGGTCGCGAGCGCATCGGCGCAGCTCGTCGAGCCGGGGCCGGCGAACGCGACGGCCAGCCCGCCGGCGCGGTGCGGCATGCTCGTCGGGATGCGGCGGGCGAGCGCGCGGCGGGTCGCCGTGCGCAGGTCGCCGCGCGTGAACGGCAGCTCGTGCGCCTCGGCGTCGGCGAGCAGCCGCTCCGCGAAGCTGGCGCTCATGCCGGCCTGCTGCAGCTCGGCGGCGAGCTGCCGCGCGGGGTCGGCCGCGAGGGGAGGGGCGGACGGCGCGACGGCGGGCACGGGCTCGCGGGCGGGCGTCGGCTCGGCGGCGGGCAGCCCGGCGGCGGGCAGCCCGGCCGGCTCCGGGTTTGCCGGCTCGGACGCGCCGACCGGCGGCGCGAAGGCGGCGGCGGTGACGACCGGGTCGGCGTGGGCCTCGGCGTCGGCGAGCAGGCGGGCGAACGACTCGGGCGTCTCCGGCGGCTGCTCGTCGTAGACGTCGACGCGGGGATGGCGGTGGGGGGATGGGTGGGCGGGACCCCCCTTCGCGTCGACCTCGACGAAGCGCTGCTGGAAGAAGCCGCCGACGCCGCCCATCAGGCCGTCGCGCTGGCGCACGACGACTGCGTCGGGGCCGAGCTGCTCGCGGATCTGCGGCAGCAGCTCCTCCAGCGTTCTGCCGCGGAACGTGCGGACGCCGGGCTCGGCCGGGCGGCGCGCGGGCGGCGCGTCCGCGAGCGGAGCGGCGAGCGCGACGCCGGGCGCCGGCGCGTCCGCGATCGTCGGCGGCGCGTCCACGGGCGGGGTGGCCGGGGCTTCGTCCAAGCTCGTCGTGCTCATCCGTCGATCACTCCAATCGTCTCAACGCTGATGCCGGGCGCGATCTCGTTGTAGGAGCACACGGCGAGCTGCGGGATCGCCTGCTCCACGAGCCGCCGCAGGTGGCGGCGCACGCGCGCCGAGCAGAGCAGCACCGGCCGGCTGCCCCGCGCGACGCCATGCTCCATCTGTGTTCGCAATGAAGACACCAAAGCCTGCGCGCGAGTCGGATCCATCGCGAGGTACTCGCCGTCGGAGGTCTGCGCGATCGCCGACGCGACCTCCTGCTCGACGGCCGGATCCAACGCGATCGCGCGCAGCCGCTGATCCCCGTCGACGTGCGGTGCGGTGATCGTGCGCCCGAGCGCCTGGCGCGCGTACTCGGCCAGCAGCGCCGGGTCGCGCGTGACGCGCGCCTTGTCGCCGACCGCCTCGACGATCGCGCCGAGGTCGCGGATCGAGACGCCCTCCGCGAGCAGCGCCTGCAGCACGCGCTGGATCTCGCCGAGCGTCAGCACGTCCGGCACGACCTCCTCCACGACGGCCGCGTTCGACTCCTTCAGCTGCTCCAGCAGCTGTCTGACGTCCTGGCGCGACAGCAGGTCGGCGGCGTGCGCGCGGATCGTCTCCGTCAGGTGCGTGACGATCACCGACTCGCCGTCGACGACCGTGAAGCCGAGCGCTTCCGCCTCCGCGCGCTGGCCGTCCGACACCCACGTCGCGGGCAGGCCGAACGCCGGCTCGGTCGTCGGCACGCCGCCGGTGAGCTGGCCGACCGCGTCGCCCGGGTCCATCGCGAGCTGGTGGCCGGCCATCAGGCGCCCGCGCGCGACGTCCATGCCGCGCACCTTCAGCACGTACTCGTGCGAGTCGAGCCCCAGCTCGTCGTGGATGCGGACCGGCGGGATCACCATCCCGAGGTCGGTCGCGATCTGGCGGCGGATCACCGACACGCGCGACAGCAGCGTGCCGCCGGCGCCGGCGTCCACGAGCGGGACGAGGCCGAAGCCGATCGCCAGCTCGAGCGGGTCGAGCGACAGCGCTTCGAGCGCGGCGTCGCGCGGCGTCGGGACGGCGGTGCCCTCGGCGTCGGCGAGGGCTGCCGCCGAACCGCCGCCCGCCCCCCCCTCCGGCGCGAGCGGCCCGCCGTCGCGCATCGCCCAGCCGAGCGCGAGGAAGGCGCCGCCGATCAGCAGGAACGGCAGCTTCGGCAGCCCCGGCACGAGCGCGAAGCAGCAGATCACGCCGCCGGCGACCATCGGCGCCTTGCGCTGGCCGATGATCTGGCCCGCGATGTCGGAGCCGAGGTCGGTGTCGGAGGCGGCGCGGGTGACGATGATGCCGGTCGCGACCGAGATCAGCAGCGCGGGGATCTGCGCCGCGAGGCCGTCGCCGACGGTCAGCAGGCTGAAGTGCTGGATCGCCTGACTGAAGGGCATGTGCTGCTGCAGCACGCCGACGACGATCCCGCCGACCAGGTTGATCACCACGATCAGCACGGCCGCCATCGCGTCGCCCTTGACGAACTTCGAGGCGCCGTCCATCGCGCCGTAGAAGTCCGCCTCCCGCGCGATCTCGGCCCGGCGGTTGCGGGCCTCCTCGTCGGTGATCAGGCCGGCGTTGAGGTCGGCGTCGATCGCCATCTGCTTGCCCGGCATCGCGTCGAGCGTGAAGCGCGCGCCGACCTCGGCGACGCGGCCGGCGCCGTTCGTGACGACGACGAACTGGATCACGATCAGGATCAGGAAGATCACGAGCCCGACGACGACGTTGCCGCCGACGACGAAGTGGCCGAAGGCGGCGACGACGCCGCCCGCGTCGCCCGTCGTGAGGATCAGGCGCGTCACGGAGACGTTGATCGCCAGCCGGAACATCGTCGTCAGCAGCAGCAGCGACGGGAACGACGCGAAGTCGAGCGCGCGGTTGAGGTAAAGCGTCGCGACGACGATCGCGAGGCCGCACGAGATGTTGAGCGTGATGAAGAGGTCGAGCAGCACCGCCGGCAGCGGGATCACGAGCATCGTCACGATCAGGACGACGCCGAGCGCGGCAAGCAGGTCCATGTGGGCCATCAGCTTGCGCAGCATCGGCGCGGCGCCGGCGCCGGCGGGTCTTGCAGCGATGACGCTCATCAGGCGGTCCTCCTCCGCGCGACGCGGTAGACGTAGGCGAGCACCTGCGCAACCGCCTGGTAGAGCTCCTCGGGCACGATCTGGCCGATCTCCATCGCTGCGTGCAGCGAGCGCGCGAGCGGTCTGTCCTCGACGACCGGCACGTCGTGCTCCTCCGCGAGTCTGCGGATCTGCAGCGCGATCAGGTCCTGGCCCTTCGCGACGCACTCGGGCGCCGGGCGCGTGCCGTCGTACTTGAGCGCGACGGCGAAGTGGGTCGGGTTGACGACGACGACGTCGGCCTGCGGGACGGCGGCCATCATGCGGGCGCGTGCGGCCTGCAGCTGGCGGCGCCGCAGCGCGCCCTTCACCTCCGCGGGCAGCGAGTGCTGCTTGAATTCCTCCTTGACCTCCTCCTTGGTCATGCGCAGCGACTTCTCGCGGCTCCAGCGCTGGTAGGCGTAGTCGATGGCGGCGATCAGCAGGTAGGCGAGCGCCGCGCGCTGGGCGATCGCGAAGACCATCTTCGACAGCATCGCGCCGAGCGCCGCCGGGTTCGAGCCCACCGTCGCGCTCAGCTCGGCGAGCCGCGGGATCAGCGCCAGCGCGACGATCACCCCGACGACGCTCACCTTCGCGAGCGACTTCGCGGTCTCGAAGAAGATTCTCGTGCCGAAGACGTTTCTCGCCCCGGTCATCGGGTTGAGCCGCTTCGGGTCGGGCTTGAGCGCGTGCGTGCTCGGCTTGATCCCCGTCTGCACGACGTTCGCGAGCACGCCCGCGGCCAGGCAGACGCCGGCGACCGGTGCGATGCCGAGCAGCAGGCTGCGGATCGTGGAGGTGAACAGCGCGCCGAGCCCGGCGCCCGTCATCAGCTGCTGCGGGTGCGCGACGTTCGCGAGCCCGTCGCGCAGCGCACCCTCCGCCGCGGCGACCGTGTGCGGCGCCAGCAGCGAGATCGCGAGCAGGCTGGCGAGCAGCACGACGGCCCCGTTGAGGTCGGTGCTCTTGGCGACCTGACCTCTCCTGCGCGCCTCCTCACGGCGCTTGGGCGTTGCTCTCTCGGTCTTGTCGTCGGCCATCGGGCTACGCCAGCTTGATCGTCTGGAGCGCCTGGGCGACGCTGAGTTGGAGCTGGTCCGAGATCCAGCCGGAGACGAACGGCAGGGACGCGCCGACGACGAGCAGGCCGACGACGACCTTGATCGGGAAGCCGACCGCGAAGACGTTCAGCTGCGGCACGACGCGCGTGACGACGCCGAAGGCGACGTCGGTGATGACGCATGCCAGCAGCACCGGCGCGGCGACCTCGAGCGCGGACGCGAAGATCGTCGTGAACGTCGCGACGACGCCGGTCGCGAGCGAGGCGATGTCGGGCGCGGCCGTGAGCGGGACGAGCTCGAACGTGCGCGCGAGCCCGCCGACGACCCAGCTCAAGCCGTCGATCACGACGAAGACGGCGAGCGCGACGAGCCCGTAGAGCTGCGTCAGGACGGCCGACTGGTTGCCGCTGAGCGGGTCGACGATCGAGCCGAAGGAGAAGCCGACGAGCATGTCGAGCAGCGATCCGGCGGTCGTGACGGCCGCGAACAGCAGCGAGATCGAGAGCGCGAAGGCGAGCCCGACGAGCAGCTCCTTCAGCACGAGGCCGAACAGCGCGAGGACGTCGTTCGGCAGGTGCTGGCCGTGCATCGCGATCGGGGCGAGCCCGACCGCGAGCGCGCAGGCGACGACCGTGCGCACGCGCAGCGGGATCTGTCTCGAGCTGAACAGCGGCGCGATCGCGAACAGCGGGCTGACGCGCGCGAGCACGAGGATGAAGCCGGCGCTCTGGACGCCGCCGAGCTGGGCGAGCAGCTGGTTGAGCGGGCTCACCGCGGATCAGCCTCCACCCACGAGCGCCGGGATCGAGCGGTACAGCTCTGCGGTGTAGCCGAGCAGCTGGCCGAGCATCCACGGGCCGGCGATCACGATCACGGCCGCGACGCCGACGATCTTCGGGATGAACGACAGCGACTGCTCCTGGATCTGCGTGACGGCCTGGAAGACGGACACGATCAGGCCGATCGCGAGGCCGACGAGCATCAGCGGCCCGCCGACCTTCATCGCGAGCTCCATCACCTGCTGCGAGAGATGGATGACCGTGTCTTGGTTCATGGCACGGGGCGGGCGGCGGGAACCGGCATCAGTGGAAGCTCCGGACCAAGGACTCGGTGACGAGGCCCCAGCCGTCCACGAGCACGAACAGGAGGATCTTGAACGGCAGCGAGATGAAGACGGGCGGCAGCATGATCATGCCCATCGACATCAGCGTGGAGGCGACGATCAAGTCGATGACGAGGAACGGCAGGAAGATCAGGAAGCCGATCTGGAACGCCGTCTTCAGCTCGCTCACGATGAACGCGGGGATCAGCACGTAGGTCGGGATGTCCGCCCGCGTGCTCGGCTGCGCCTTCATTCTCGCGAGGCGCACGAAGAGGGCGAGGTCGCCGTCGCGCGTCTGTCTGAACATGAAGGTGCGCAGCGGCTCCTCGGCGCGTCTGATCGCCTGCTGCGTGTCGATCGCGTGCGCCTGGAGCGGGTCCCACGCGTCGTGCTTGATCGCGGTGAACGTCGGCGCCATCACGAACAGCGTCAGGAACAGGGCGATGCCGACGAGCACCTGGTTCGGCGGCGCGGTCGGCGTGCCGATCGCCGTGCGGATGAAGCCGAGGACGATCAGGATGCGCGTGAAGCCGGTGACGGTGAACAGCAGCGCGGGGACGAGCGTGAGCCCGCCCAGCAGCAGCAGGATCTGGACCGCGTTGGAGCCGTCGCCTCTCACGAGCGGACCGTCCAGGCGCGCAGCGTGTCAAGCGCGCTTCTCGGACTCGGTCCCCGCCCGCCCGGGGCGAGCTTCGGACGGGGGGCGGCGGCCTTGGCGGGTGCGGCCTCGCCGGTCGCCGTGCGGGTCGCCTGCGGGAGCTGCAGGCGGGCCGCGGACGGGAGCGCCAGCTTGGGCAGCGCGAGGCGCGGGCGTCTGCCCCGCCCGCCCGCCCGCTCGCTCTCGTCGGCGGGCAGGATCAGCATCCCGTCGTCGTCGATCAGGCCCGCGGCGTGCGCCTCCTCCTCGCTGTAGGTGCGGATCGGGACGACGCCGTGCTCGGCGACGCCGAGCAGCACGAGGTCGCGACCGGCGCGCACGAGATGGACCGCGCGGCCGGAGCCGAGCGGCACGCTCGCGAGGGTCGCGAGGCCGGAGCCGGTGGCGCGCGGCTGGCGACTCGCCTTGACCTGTCTGAGGACCCAGGCGACGCCGTAGATGACGCCGATCACGATCGCCAGCCCGACGATCGTGCGGACGATGGAGCCGCCTCCGCCGACGTGGCTCGCCCCCGCGTTGCTCGCGCCGGTGAGGTCGACGGGCGTCGACTCGGCGGCCGCAGCGCCCGTTCTCGCGGCCGCTCTCGCGGTCGCGGACGAGCCCGCGGCAAGCGCAGGCGCGGCGGGCAGCAGCACGACGGCAGCGACCGTCGAGCCCACCCGTGAGAGCAGGGAAGCCTTGATCATCGAGGGACGACTCCGAGGGATGAGTCGTCCCGGTAGTCGGCAGGTGTCGAGCGGCCTTTAGCCGAGTTGCGGCGAAGGCCGCCCGATCGCCGTGCGATGCGCGGACCCCGGCGGTGCGCGCGCGTCTATGCTCGCTGAGCGATGACCTACACGAGCGACGAAGGGCGCAGAGAGCTGCTGGCGGCGACGGCGGAGGCGGCCGACACGATCGGCGTCGCGCTCGCGGCGCTCGGGGCCGCGTACGAGCTGGTCGACGACGACACGGCGGACCGGCTGGAGTCGGAGCTGTTCGGGCCGGTGCAGGCGGCGTACGGGCGCGCGAAGCGCGGCCACGGCGAGTTCGCGGCACGGCACGGGCTTGCGGCGAGCGCGTTTGCGCCGACGCCCGAGCCGGGCGCGCCCTCAGCCGGCGCGAGCGGCTACGTCGAGCAGGCGCTCGAGGCCGCCGAGCACGCCGACGACATCCTCTCCGAGCTGCAGGACTCGCTGCTGCCGGTCGAGGTCGGCGACCCCGAGCTGCGCGCCGCGCTCGCCGACGTGCGCACCCGCCTCGCCGAGGTTCCGGGCAGAGCGCACGAGCTGCTGCGGACGCTCGGGCGATGAGCACGCGTCAGAGACAGCGAAGCGCCGTCTGGACGAGCTCGAATGAGCGACGCTGCTGGTTCACCAGGTCCATTCGGTTTGTCACGTATCCAAACCCCATTCCTGCCGCCGGCACGGCAAGGCCCGACGACCCGCCCCAACCGTTGTGCCCGAACACCCCGGGTGCCGGAGCCATCGGTTCGGCGACCGTGGGGAGCTGGTAGGCGAGCGAGCGCGAGATCGGCGTACCGCGAAGCGGATCGGTGCCGTGCCAAGCAGGAGCAGCGAAGGCGGCGATCGACTCGACGCTGAACCACGCGCGGCCGTCGAGACGCCCACGGTGGGCAAGCGTGCCGTAGAGCCGCGCCAGCGAATGGGCATCCGTCACGGCCCCGCACGCAGCCTGTCCGGTCGCAAGGAAGCGCGGGTGGTTCGCTGTGAGGGCTCCGCGGTAGAGGGCGCCTGCCGCAGCGGTCCGGAGGGCGGCGTCGCCTGCCGGTGACCCAAGGGGCGTCTCGCGCTCCACCGCCGCGACGCGTGGATCGTTGACCCCGTAGGGCACCACGATGCGCGCGAGACGCTCCCTGTCTCGCGGCCGGACGACGCCTAGCCCGAGGTTCAGTCCAAGTGCGGGCGCAAGCTCCTCGTTGACCAGCCGCCGGGCGCTTCGCCCCGTGAACCGCAACAGGATCTCGTCGATCAACCATCCGACCGTGAAGTTGTGGTAGCTGGCGACAGAGCAAGGCGTGAGGACCGGCGCGGCGGCGGCCAGAGATGCCGCGATCGCGCGGGGATCGTCCCATCCCCAAGCCCCCTCTAGCCGCGCCACGCGCTCGAATCCCGCCCAGCACGGGAGGCCCGCCATGTGCGCGAGGACGTCGCGAATCCGCACCTCGCCCTTGCCGCAGGCGGCGAACTCGGGCCACCGCTCGGCGACCCGCGCGTCGACGTCGAGCTTGCCCCGCGTGTTGAGCAGCTGGACTCCTGCGGCGACGATGCCTTTGGTGACCGACCAACCGACGGCGCGCGTACGGCGCGTCCACGGTCGGGCGGTCGTCGCGTCGCCGGCGCAGGCATCCACGACGCATCGGCCGTCCACGTAGACGGCGACGGCAGCCCCGCTCCCGGGATCGTCACCGGCGCTCTGCTGGGCCAGCAGTGCTTCGACCGGCGCGAAGCGGCTGCGGGACCCGCGACCTGAGCCTCGACTCGACGACACGGCAAGTGCTCTCGTGGCGGATGCGAGCGCGGCGCGGGGCCTCCCCTGGGAAACCCCGCGCGCCGCTACTTCCCGATGAACTGCGCCACGTTCGCCTTGGTGATGACGTCGTAGCCGGTCAGCTGCAGCGGCTTCACGGACTCGCCGCGGGCGACTGCGGCGAGCGTACGCACCGTCGTCTGGCCGAGCTCCGTGGGGCGTTGTGCGATCGTCCCCGCGAGGCTGCCGTCCTGCACCGCCTTGAGCTCGTCCTGAGAGCCGTCGAACGAGTACACCGTCACCTTCTTGTTGGCTTGCGCCACCGCTTTCGCGGCACCGAGCCCGGACAGCCCGCAGGGCGCGAACACAGCCGTGATCTCTGGGTGGGCCTGCAGGAGATCCTGCGTCGAGTTGGCTCCCTTTACCTCGGTGCAGTCGACGGGCGCGCTTCCCGCGATCGCGATCCCGGCGCCCTTCAGCGCGGTCTTGGCGGCATCGACGCGCGCGGTGACCACGATGTTGCCGGGGAAGGTCAAGATCGCGGCGGTCCCCTTGCCTCCCATGGCCTTGACCATCGACGCGATGCCCTCGCGTACGGCGCCCTCTGAGTCGGTGTTGATGACGGCGGCCTCCTTCGCTCCCGGAATTGGCGGGTCGCCGACGCTCACGACCGGAACGCCTCGTGCGTCCAGTCCGTTGATCGTCGCCGTGAAGAGCTTGGCGTCGTATGGGTCGAAGGCGATCGCCTTGATCCCTCGAGATCCCATGGTGTCGATGGCGTCCAGATACTTCTGAGGTGAGAACGTGCCGGTTGGCGCGCTGAATTGGAGCGTCACGCCGTCGAGACGATCGGCTTCCGCCTGAGCCGCGTCGGCGACGGCCTTGTAGAACGGGTTGCCGTCCACCGTCGGCAGCACGAAGCCCACGGTCACGGCCGCGGACGACTTCGCGGTGCTGCTTCCGCTTTGGGTCGACGTCTTGTCGCTGCCCCCGCACGCGGCCAGGGCCGCAACGCAAGCACAGGCGATCGCTACGAGACCTACTCGCATCAATCTCACAACTCCTCCTTATGGGTGGTGCCAGCGGGTGAAGCTGATTAAGCGGCGATTCCGCCAGGCGCGAAGCTGCTGCCGACGATCATCGACACGATCCGCTCGTGGTTCTCGGGCGTGGGGATCGCCTCGCCGATGATTCGCCCACGCCGCAGAACCACCGCGCGATCCGCGATCCGTGCGACGTGATCGAGGTTGTGCGACACCAGGATCACCGACACCCCGCGAGCCGGAAGGCCCTTGATCACGCGGAGCACGGCTTCCGACTCGCGGACCCCCAACGCGGCGGTCGGCTCGTCGAGCAGCACAACCTTCGACGCGAAAGCGTGAGCGCGCGCGACGGCGATCGCTTGACGCTGCCCGCCGGACATGAGCCCGATCAGCGCCGCGGGGTCGGTGATGCCGACCTGCAGCTCGCGCAGGGTCGCCCTTGTTCGCTCGGTCATGTCGCGCTTGCGCACGAGCCCCAGCCGCCCCAGCCATCGCGGCCCGACGAGCTCGCGGCCGGCGAACATGTTCTCCGTCGCGCTCAGGTTGTCGAACAGCGCCAGATCCTGGTGGACCGTCTCGATCCCAGCGGCGCGGGCGGCCTGTGGCCCGCCGTTGGTGAGCGGGCGTCCGTCGAGGACGACGTCCCCGCGGTCAAGACTGTTGACACCGTTGATCGACTTGACGAGGGTCGACTTGCCTGCGCCGTTGTCGCCGAGCAATGCGAGGACCTCCCCACGCCGAAGGCTGAGATTGACGCCGTCAAGTGCACGCAGCGCGCCGAATCGCAGCGTCGCGTCCCGCACCTCGAGGATGGTGTCGGCGGAGCCGACGGCGGGCGTTTGGTCGCGCATCACGTTGCCGCTCCGACGAGCAGGTCGCCCGGCTCTCGTGGGCCGTCGCCGCGCTCGGCTGCGTCGCCCTGCACGGCACGGGCATGCTGTTCGACGCGCTCTCGCGTCATGTCGAGCGCAAGCGCCCCGATCAACACGGCGCCGACGGCGATGAGCTGCCAGTCCGGATCGACGCCGGAGATGTTGAGGCCGTTCCGCATCACGCCGATGATCAGCGCGCCCACGAGCGCCGAGGAGACGCCCCCTCGCCCGCCGAAGAAGCTTGCGCCACCGATCACGACGGCTGACACGGCGTCGAGCTCGGTGTTGACGCCGGCGTCCGAGAAGCCGCTGCCAAACCGACCGGCGATCACCAGCGCCGCCATGCCAGCCGAGAGACCGGCGACGATGTAGCAGCTCGCAAGCACGCGGTCACGTGGAATACCGACTTTGCTCGCGGCCGCCGGGTCGCCGCCGAGGGCATACATCCAACGACCCCACTGCATGCGCCGGAGGAAGACCGCGATGCACGCGCACAGGACGGCGGTGGCGAAGAAGGGGGTCGGGATGCCCAGCGTCGTCCCGGTCGCGAACGTCGTGAGCGATCGAGGTATGCCGGCGACCGTGGAGCCACTGCTGAGAATCACCGCCAGACCGTGGACGATGCTCAGCATCGCGAGTGTCACGATGAATGGGTTGTTGATTCGCGCCTTTACGATCACGAGGGCATTGGCGGTACCCACAGCCGCACCGGTCGCCAGCATGGCGGCCACGACGAGCAGGAGGCTGCCGCTCACATGCTGTCCGACCATCGCGCCGGTCACTGTTGCCAGACTCACGGTGGATCCCACGGAGATGTCCACGCCGCGCACGAGGACCGCGAACAGCTGTCCGATTGCCAGGAGCACGATCGGACTGGACTGCAGCATCACGTTCTTCAGGTTCTGCCAATCCGAGAACGCGGGGGCGGTAACCGTGAAAACGAGTGACAACACTACGAGCACGATCACCGGACCGCCG
>Ga0210410_10000338_pt1 | contig 56992 bp, 60 predicted proteins | sample IncBWC4MmetaG_FD_161058 | JGI IMG/M metagenome (GOLD analysis project Ga0210410, IMG submission 161058) | Forest soil microbial communities from Barre Woods Harvard Forest LTER site, Petersham, Massachusetts, United States - Inc-BW-C-4-M | ecosystem: Environmental > Terrestrial > Soil >...
CGACTCTATGACGAAAGCAACGCTCGTCGCTCCGTGCGAAAGATCTCTTCGACTAAGTCCTGACTGCACGGATCCACTTGCTCATCACGCCATTTTGTATGATGAAGTGCTGTTGAGAAAAGACGAGTTCGACATTTTGCATTTCCACACCGACTACGCTCATTTTCCTATCAGCAAGAATTTGGATCTTCCTGTCGTGACAACGCCCCACGGGCAGTGTGTCGCGGCTTTGGCATCAGCAAGATTTCTATTCCAAGCGACAAGCGACCATCGGGACTGAGGGATCAATGGGCTGGCAGGTATGGATTTTTAACATGGAGCGCACCGATTGGAGCCGGGGGCCAGAGGGCAAGCGCCTTTTTCCCACAGCCCTCCTCCTCTTTGGCATCAGGCCTCCGGCAAGATGATTGGTTTCTATGAACTAAACTGTGGGCGCAACGGCTCTGCAGCGGAAGCAAAGTAGCGACGTTCAACGCCTGGCACCAATAAAGGTAAGTGTGATCGAACCGAAGTAGTTTGATTGATGATTCGTAGGGATGGGGCACCGGGCTCGAAGGCGTTCCACCCGCCGCCGGACACCTGGGTAGGCGCCAGAACTTGCACGGTACTACTTCTTAGTCTTCCTGACGATATGCAGCTTCACTTCTTTACCAGTGACGTCGAGAATGTACGCGTGTTTCCCCTGGATTGCAATTTTCGTTAGCGCATTTACCGCAATATCCGGTGCGTGGCTATCACTGTGCTGGCCCGGTTTGTAGGTATAGTCAGCAAAATAAATCATATCGTCGGTCTCAATCGTGTAGTGCATAGTGCTTTTTTCGCCCCACACTTTCCACGAAACATCGGTTTCCGAAGTAGCTTCTATCTTCGCTGTTTTCCACTCCCGCGTCTTCGCCAGAGACGTAGTCGCGACCAACAACGTCAACACCAGAAGCCTGAGCTTTTTCATTGGACCTCCTCTGCGGAGTATAATGCCATTCCCATCTCTACCCGCCCCGCTCTCGCAAAAACAAAATCGGCCCACACCTCTCTTTATATGGAGGCGGAATATGTGGGTAATAAACGCAGCACTCCGGGCAAACTGGTCATGACAAACACGGGCAGCGGCTCGCTCGCGATCAGCGGCAGTGCGGTGGCGGTACCCAACAGCACAAACTTCCCTTTTATCGATAACTGCCAAGCATCCCTTGCGGCTGGAGCAAGCTGTACACTGATATTTATCTCCAACCTACGGCGGGAGGCACTCGCTCTGGCGAAATAATTATCTATGACCATGCGGGAGCGAGCAGTCAGACAGTGACTCTGACCGGGACCGGGCTGGCGAATCCCTAGAAAAACGCGGCATGGATGGATGCAGCCAAGGGCTGGACATCAAGAGTCTCTACATTTGTAGAGTGCCCGGTGGCGCACCACTTTCTTACGAATACTGTCAGTAGAGTGGGTTTGGAGTTGAATACGACTGCGATCGTCCGCCCCACTCGCCCACCCTTACAAATCGAGGGTCGGGCACCCGCCTGAAAATCTCCAGGCTAGACTATATAACAGGTCTGCGACCCTGGATGACCCGGATCAAGACGACGATGATAGCCAGGACAAGCAGAATATGAAGGAAGCCGCCCAAGGTGAAGGAAGTTACGAGTCCCAAAAGCCACAGGATCAGAAGGATCGCTGCAAGCGTGATAAGTAAGTCCATAGTCCCCTCCTCATTTTCGTGACTGTCCGCCGCGCCGGCCTTGGAAAACCTGAGCGAGGAAGCACAATGATGGCGAGAGAGTACCTGGAGCAGGAGTGATGGACCATCGGAGGAACGGTGTAGAACTCAGAAGAATTCTGTGTATCGCGGCGAAGTGCGGGGAGGCCCTTATTGCGGAGTCGCCTGAGTATTGGCGCTTTTCGCGGCGGTGGGAGTCAGCGGTGCGTTTTCGAGCTTCTGGACGTCGGCTTTCAATCGCGCGCGTGCTTTTTCGGAAACCCTTGCAGAGGATGGAGCCTCAGGAGAGGAAAAGAAGCGCAGGAGTTCGGCACGCAACTGAGGCGAAACATTCAGGAAATCATTTTCCGCGAGCTGATCCAGGAGCTGGGCACAGGCTTCATCGTCCAGCCGATATTTGCCGCGCTCGGTCACTTCGCCGACATCGAAGTTGTCGTTGGGTAATGCCACTTCGCCCTTGCGCAGGTCCGCCAAGAAAGTGCGGTAGCGATCGAGCGTGACGTTGAAGCTTTGTTCGAACAGCTTTTCGGTTTGAGGAGTTGGGGTGCGAAAGGCGAGAATCCGCAGAGGGCCAATCTTGGGAAGAATGCGGTAGAGAAAAGAGAGAAAGGCGTCGCCAAAGCCAGGTTTGCTGTAATCCCTTCCCCACTGCTTTTCGTAGCTGGAGCGCGAAATGTTGTATAGAAATTTCTGGCGCGTTACTCCGGGCAAATCCTTCTGGATATCATCCTGCTTCAGTTTCCATGCGATTCGTGTGGCTCTGGGAATGAGCGAGCTGACGCCGTGCCTGTAGGAGTTGATGACGCGGGGTTCGTCCTTGAGAACCGAGGTGAGATCCAAACCATAGGTCTCCTGAAAGGCGCGCTCGAGGAGAGGCGCGGCGACCTCGAAGCCGATAAAGTCGTGGTAACTGTCGGGAGCGTAGCGGCCTTTGGCAACCTCGAGAACGTCAAAGCCGAACTCGGTTTTCACGTGGGCAATCGGATTGTCCTCGTAGGTCACCACACTGCCGTATTTCTTTTGGAGTTCGGGGTAGAGCATGGGAACGGCGAGGTTGGTAGCCAAGCGATGGCCGCTGTTGTCCGCGGCATAGTGCGCCATGGCTCCGATGGCGAAGGCATAGTCGTTTAGATCCTGGGAATCGTGGAGGAGGGCTTCGATAAAATCGCCGCTGCGAAAATAGTGGGTGAGATCGCTGAAGAATTTGTTGCCGTGCGGGTAGTAGCCCATGTCCTGGATGATGGCGCCGCCGTAAGCATAGGCGTGGGCCTTGCGCAGAGCGTCTGGAGTGGCGTTGGGAAAACGCGCCAGGAGGAGTGGGCGGATGTTGGTATCCCAGGCGGCATCGATGATGGCTTCGTGGGTTAAGACGGAGTAGGCCTCGGAGGGAGAGGGCCATCCGAGGCAAAAAGTCATGATGCAGATCAGCGTGCAGCGCAATCGATTCATGAATTGCACAATAGTCTCAATTCGAGGAACCTGTCACGGAAAAAAAAACGTGGAAATTTTAGCGAGACGGGAAGCCAGGCCCGAATCTCCGGAAGCCCGGCTCTGGCGTCTCGCAGTTAGTGGTTAGACTGGCTCAGGTCAGGACTGGCCAGCACCACGCTTCTTTTCTTTTGCGTTTGCGTGGACGTCCGCTTGGTGATCGCCACGCGGCCTTTCCTGTGTTGCGTCTTCGCGGAAGGAGCGGGCAAACTCATCAACCTGTTTCTCGGCTTGCTGCTTTGCGATTCCGTAGCGTTCCTGAATTTTGCCGATCAGTTGATCACGGCGACCGTGGATTACGGTGAGGTCGTCGTCCGTGAGTTTTCCCCACTTTTCCTTTGCCTTGCCAGAATACTGCTTCCATTTTCCTTCCAGCTGGTCCCAGTTCATCGCAGTCTCCTAATTTTGGTTTTCTTTCCGTAATACATGACTGTTCGGCCAGACGCCGGCCGGGAACTCAACAGGGCAAGATAAGCACGCTGGGAGGACAGCGTACATACCGAGAAACACTGAAAACGAGAGGAAAGGGGTAGAAATGGACGAAATTCCGCAGGGACTACAGGATTCATGGGAGCGCGATAGGGGTTCCACGGTATGGAGGTCGCCGGGCGCACGGCTTACAACTTAGACGAACCCCGGCAGGCTTTTCGAACAGAGGACCGAGCACGACGCCGGATTCAGGCCAACAACAAACTGAATAGGAAACGTCAGGAGGTTGAGATGCTACGTTGGGCGTTGGGATTCTTTATCGTGGCGCTAATTGCAGCGGTGCTTGGCTTTTCGGGAATTGCAGTGGCCGCAGCAGGGATCGCGAAGATTTTGTTTTACATCTTTTTGGTTCTTTTTCTTCTATCGCTGGTCAGCCATCTGCTTCGGCGAACCTGAGTTGGCTGCGTCAGAGCCCCCTGAATCGATGAGCAGGGGCAGGACAGAAATCAACTCGCGAGTGTGGAGGGATTATGGGCGGACGAACAATCCTGGGGATAGCGCTGGTGGTCATCGGACTTTTGGCGCTGGCGTATCAGGGCTTGACTTACACAACGCGGAAGAAAGTCCTGGACATTGGTCCCATCCAGGCAACGAAGGAAGAACATCACACAATTCCTCTTCCTCCGATACTTGGGGCGTTGGCGCTGGTCGGCGGGATCGTTGTTGTCGTATCAGGCCGGCGTGGAAATTAGGGCTAGGATGGACAGTACAAGTCTTCGAAAAAAGGATGGAGGTTACGGTTATGAAAAGCATGGCGATTATTTTTGCGGGTGCACTGATTCTAGCGCCCCTGTCGTTTGCACGGCCTGCCGCAAGGCCGGCGGACGAAGGTGCAAAAGATGAGAACAATCGATTGCAGAACGCCGGCACGGTGATTCAAGAAATTCTCGATGTTCCCGAGGACATTCCGCAAGACCTGCTGGACAAGGCGCGGTGCGTGATCGTTTTGCCGTCCGTTCTGAAGGCAGCGTTCGTGGTTGGAGGGAGCTACGGGCGCGGAACAATGGTTTGCCGAACGGGCAAGGGTTTTTCTGGTCCGTGGGGCGCACCGGCGATGTACGCGCTGGAGGGCGGGAGCGTGGGACTTCAGATCGGAGGAGAAGCTACCGACTTCGTGATTCTGGTGATGAATAATCGTGGCGTGCAGAGTCTGCTGCATAGCAAAGTGAAGCTGGGCGGCGATGCTTCCGTCGCGGCCGGACCGAAGGGGCGAACTGCGTCGGCGGACACGGACGCTTACCTGCGCGCGGAATTGCTGAGCTATTCGCGGGCGCGCGGCGTTTTCGCGGGCGTTTCGCTGGAAGGAACAACGCTGCGGCCTGACGAAGATGCAAATCACCGCTTGTATGGGAAAGAAGCTTCCGCGGCGCTGATCATCACGGAGCCGAAGTTTGATGCGCCGGAGTCGGGAAAAACACTTGTGCGGCGCTTGCAGAAGGCCACGCCTCAGCTGAAGCCATAGCTGGACAAATTAAGAAAAATGGGGAGAGGCGATGGCTGCCTCGCCCCATTTTTTTGCTCCGCCCGGCATCTGCCGAATGGCTGGGCGAAGCGGATCTGCATGGATACTCGATTTTCTTCAATTTCATACAGCGTAGACCGTATTGTCCGTGCTTCTTTTGCGTCGTATATCTCGTTGCGACAGAGGCTGAGTTCAAACAAGCCACCAGTACAGGAGACGCTGCCGTGATGAACTGCCAAATCGCTGAATCGGAAAAAGCACTGATCGCCAGAGCGCGCGCTGGAAACCGGAACTCCTTCGGAGAGCTCGTCCGGCGACATTCGCACCGGGTTTACGGGATGTCTTTCCGGATCCTGAAGAACCGCGAGGATGCGGAAGACAATTTGCAAAATGTGTTCTGCAAAGCGTTCAGCAAGATCCAGCAATTTGAAGGAAATTCACAGTTCTCGACCTGGCTGATTCGCATTGCGGTGAATGAAGCGCTGATGATGTTACGGAAACGCCGGCCGGAGGAGGCAGCCACCTGTGCCGACGAGGAACGGACACGCGATGGCCAAGAGACGAACGAGGAGCTGAGGGATTCGCACGCAGATCCCGAGCGGCAATACTCGACCAAGGAATTGGCCACCAAGGCCCTTGAGGCATTACACCCCACGCTGAAATACACATTTATACTACAAAAGGGGGACGGATGGACCAGCCGGGAATTAGCTACGGCGCTGGATATCACTCCGGAGCTCGTTAAATCGCGAATCTTCCGGGCGCGCGTGAAACTGCAGCAGCGGCTTTTGGCTCTTGCGAAGCCGGCGGCGATGGCACTGCAAAGCTGACGACCTTGGCAGTTTAGATAGGGCGGTTGATGGTGTTAACGGCTCTGGCGTCATTCGAATCGCAGGCGGCGACGGGCAGTGTGGCTTGAACCACGGATCCACTTTCGCCGGATTGCACATCCACGGCACGCCGAGCTCGGCCAATAACTGCCAGCGAGACCAGCACGAAACCGGGCCAGCACGTCTCCCGCTGTACCCTTGCCGTCGTCCCGAACTATTAGAATAGCGTTCCCCTCTGCGCAAGAGTTCTCGACATCGACGGAGCGTGCGTTTGCGTCGATGAACGCCGGTCAAGGTCTCTTGAAAGATGAGAAATAGAGCGAGTTCGACTTCGCGCGGAAGAAGCGGTAGCGAAAATGAGCGGCATTATCTCATTGGCTCACGGCAACTTTACTGAGATGAGGGGTTCTCATCCGCGCGACCTGCTCCAGAATCCGGGTGGAATGACTGCTACTAGAAAGTGCTCGTAGCCGAAGTGCGCAAGAGCGCGGCATAGAAGACCAGCGGCCGAGGGTAACTCCCAAGCCGGTCAAACTGCAAAGGCCCGACTCGGGTTACCGTGTGCAGGCACTCCCGAGAGGGACGTGGCCGCCGGCGATCTTACCCTTCAGAAGATCGAGGATAGTTAGTGAGCCAGGGTCTTACCATCGGTGAAAGACTGTAAAGGCAGAGGATGAAATTCAGTTTGCAGGAAGAAATTCAAAAGAGAGGCTGGTTGTGCCTGTTTGTGGCTCGAGTTATAAGTGTGTCACGATCTCACCAATCACACTTTTTACGACCGTGCTATCAATCCTTGGGCTGATGTAGGTTCCCTGTCCTGTCACCACGGTAAGGGCTTTCACCAACTCTTGCTCAGCATCGGTTTTCAGGAGATACCCCCTCGCGCCGGCGCGAAAGGCGCTGCGCACCAATTCCGCAGATTCGTGAAGAGTCAACAAGACAATCTTCATAGCAGGTTGAGTTTTTCGAATGGCGCGAGTCGCCTCGATGCCGTTGAGTCCGGGCATGGATAAATCCATGATGATGACTTCGGGCTTCAACTCTTGAGCCATGCGGATGGCGTCATTGCCGTTATCCGCTTCGCCACAAAGCTCCCACTCGGGGAATGGATGCAATATCGTTTGAACGCCTCGACGGATAAAAGCGTGGTCATCGACGATAAGTACTCTAGGCATGGTCCGGGGTCTCCGCGAGCCGATAAGAGTGAGACGTTGGGATTGGCGAAGGGTCGCAACCAACCTGAAGAGGCATCAAGATCCCAATTTTAGTCATGCACGTCCGAAATCATCACGCGTGCTCGAGGGGAGCGTCACGCTTCGATGATTAGGTTTTTTACGGCGTAACGCACAACCTCGCTGACGGAATGCATCTCGAGCTTTCTCATGATATTAGCACGATGGGTTTCAGCCGTCTTGACGCTTATCCCAAGAGCCACAGCCACTTCTTTGCTGCTCTTCCCTTCCGCGAGCAACTGCACAATTTCGCGCTCGCGGGATGTTAGTCTGTCGCGCAAATGAGCTTCGGGATCGGCCACGGAATTCTTGTTGGCGAACCCGTTCAGAAGCATTTCTGCGGCACGGGAGGTGAAAAAAGTTCGATGATTTGCCAACGCATCGACGGCGCTGACGAGATCGCGATCCGCATCGGACTTCATGATATAGGCGCGGGCGCCAGCTTCGACGATGTCCCGAACGAGCTGGTCGGAAAAATGAAGAGTCAAGATGAGGATCCCTATTTTCGGTGACGACTTGTGGATCCTGCGGGCCGCCTCCAGGCCATTCAGGTCAGGCATGCTGATGTCCATAACAACGACTTCGGGCTTGAGTCGTTCGGCGAGTTCAACGGCCTCTCTTCCGGTTTTTGCCTCGCCGCAAACTTCCCATCCGGGCCGCGAGGTGAGAAGCTGTTTGAGGCCCCGGCGAATAATGTCGTGATCGTCTGCAACGAGAATTTTCATCGTGATCATCCCCAATCTAGCGGCAGGATGTTTAGGCCGCGACGCGATGTTCGGTAGCGGCTATCCAAATCGCTGGGTCGATGCAGCTAGCTTTAGATATGCGCTCCAAAATACGGACGAATAGATATTACGTTTTGGCAGTCAATCCCATACAGTTTTTCCTGTATTTTACTCTCCCGAAGCCATTCGTCGACACCGATCGGCACGAGACACACAAAGCATAGTTGTACACCGTTCGCAAACTTTCTTGTAGAGGGTGGCCGCTTTTTTCGCAAGCGGCGCAGCGGGTAGCCACTTTGGCAATTTGATGGATGACGGTGGTCCCCACCTTGCTTCGGGCGATTACTGAAGAAGTCAACTGCCCGCGGGATGGAATTTTTCGCTTGCACGATTTCCGTGAAATAGCGAGTTTCAAACGTAAAGAAATATCGACACATACCAAATGGCAGCGTGAGTTGTACCCGATTTCACCGATTGTTCGAGCGAGAGTCTTCGAGTCGAATGAAGCATGGAGGCAAGCCAAAATGCTGATCATACTTCTCGTAGTCCTACTGTTGTTGAGTTTGGGCAGCCTGCCGACGTGGCCGCACAGCCGAACCTGGGGCTACTACCCGAGCGGGGGCCTGGGCTGGTAGTGGTAATCCTGCTCGTATTATTGCTTCTTGGAAGAATCTGAAGTTGGCAATTTACGACGAAGGTCAGCACCAAAAAGAGAAGTATTGGCCCCGTCGGGTATGGTTGCGCAAATACTGCAGCGTTCCCTGTATGGGTTTGCAATTTCAATGGGAGCAAGCTATCCGCGTTTGCAGCCAGGGGTTGGAAGCGCTCGTTCAATCGAAGGGTTCAAGGAGGCTTATATGTTCATCGTTTTGTTTGCGATTTTGTTGGTAGCGTGGCTCGGTGGATTCCTGGTCTTCCACATATCCAGTGCGCTGATCCACATTCTGTTGCTGTTCGCGGTGATTTCGTTAATTGCGCATCTATTTCAGCGTAAGACCGTATCGTGAAATGCGAGTGCAGCGCCTCCTTGTGCCTGGCGTGAAGGCCAGGAGGCGCTGCTCTCGGACATCGCTGGAGGCGAGAAGGAGCCGAGTGATTGTATGATGCGCAGCTCAACTGATTTGCTGCAATCGCGGTTGTTAAGCCGTATTGCCTGGCTACTTTGGGGCATTGTTCTCGTTCTTCTGATGGCTTTTTGTTTCTTTGCCAGTTCCTTCTGCATTACCTTGCTGCTGGCGGCGTTTCTTGCCATCCTCGTGGATCCGGTGGTCACCCGCTTGGAGCGTTGGCACGTCCCGCGCTCTGCTTCCGCTGGAACTATCATCGTTGCAGGAATGTTGTGTTTCTGTTCTCTGACGTACGCCTCGTACAATCGCATTTCCGATCTCGTGGAGGCCGTGCCGCAATATGCGGAACAAATCCGCGACGCGATAAGGCCTTTTAGCCAAAAGATTGCAAGAGTGCAAGAGACCGCGGGCAGCCTGAACCCAGAGACGTCGACAAGAAAAATAGCGGAAGTAAAGATCAAAGAGCCGCCCAGTTGGCCTTCTTACATTATTCGTGGTGTGGGACCGGTGTGGGGAGCCGTCATCATTATTGGAGTCGTGCCGTTCCTGATGTTCTTCAATCTGATCCGGAAAGAGCAAATGAATCAGAGACTGGCAAGTACCTTGGGGGCGACCATCGATGTCCCTCAATTTGTGGGACGCGTGACCGCCATGGTGCGCGGGTTCGCGGCTGGAAATATGGTCATCGGTTCGGCGATGGCGGCGGTGACGGTTCTCGTCCTGCTCGCTTTGAAAGTGCAGGGCGCGGTAGTACTCGGGATCGCCAGCGGTTTTCTGAACTTGATTCCGTTTCTAGGCGTGATTCTCGCCATTGTGGTTCCTGTCGCCGCGGCGCTGTTGCAATTCCACACGGCGGTCCCGTTTGCCGTCATTGTATTAACCGTGGCCTGCCTTCATGTGATCTCGGCGAATTACTTAATTCCGAAGATAATCGGGTCGCGAGTCAGCATAGGACCTGTAGCGGCCACAGCAGGGATCCTGTTCTGGGGCTGGCTGTGGGGTTTGATGGGCATTTTGCTTGCCGTGCCTTTGACGGCCTTGGTAAAAATTGTGGCGGATAGTCATCCATCCTTAATACACATCTCCAACCTTCTCGCTGAGGACCCGCGCCCCGTTTCGCTCTGGCAGGCTTCCGGCCAAGAACCTGTGAATAGACCGGTCCCGTTCATTCGTAAGAGATTTCCGGCGAAGGTAAAGCTTGAAGGGTGAGCAGCATTGCAGCTACGATCCTTGTTGGCTGGCGGATTTAAAGCCTCCCAGTCGCCTTTAGCTGTTGAAGACGGTTCTGGCGCATCCCTCATCATCCGCCCCGCAAAGGAGCGGAGGGATGCGGTTTGCTTTAACCAACGAGTAAACTAAAATCCTCTACGGGGTGTCACGCAGATGCAAGTCTTTTGGGGCGACGCTCGCTCGTGGCTGATTTCAGGCGCGATCCTGGCCGGCGCCGTTAGCCTGACGCTGGTAGCGCATTTTGCTCTCTTCTTTGTGGTCGAAAGAATATTGGCGCGAAAAGAAGCGAGTACGGGGACCTTACTGACGCGACGAGCCAAGAAATCAACACGGGTCATCTTTCCATTGCTGGCTTTGGTTCTCGCTATTCCTCTTGCACCGATCGCCGAAGACTTGAAAAGCATTCTGCAGCACGCTCTGGGGCTGGGTGTGATTGCCTCGGTAGGGTGGACGATCGTAATTTTGACGGAGTTGGCAGGAAACATCATCTTCGCGCGCTACTCGATGGATTCGCCCGACAATCTTAGCGCGCGCAGGATTCGGACACAGACACAAGTTCTGCAAAGGATAGTCACGCTGACGGTGAGCATCGTAACGGCGTCCATCATGCTGATGACATTCCCAGCAGTGCGTCACGTCGGGGTGAGTCTGCTGGCGTCGGCCGGGCTGGCCGGGTTGATTGTCGGAATGGCGGCGCGCTCCACGCTTTCCAATCTAATAGCGGGGGTCCAAGTGGCCCTTACGCAGCCCATCCGGATCGAGGACGCGATAGTCCTGGAAGGCGAGTGGGGGTGGATCGAGGAAATCAATACAACCTATATTGTGGTGCGCTTATGGGACCTGCGGCGGCTGATCGTGCCGTTGAGTTACTTCATTGAGAAACCATTTCAGAACTGGACTCACACCACAGCCAATCTCCTTGGGACCGTCATGATCTATGCGGATTACACCGCTCCCGTCCAGGAATTGCGCGAGGAACTGCATCGCATTCTGGAAACGACGGAGCTGTGGGACAAAAAGACTTGGGCGCTGCAGGTGACGGATGCGACGGAACGGACTATCCAAATTCGAGCTTTAATGAGCGCGCGAAACGGACCGGCAGCATTCGATCTGCGTTGCTACGTGCGAGAAAGACTGGTGCAATTCCTCAGCGATAAGTATCCCCTCGCCCTTCCGAAGCAAAGAGAAGAACAAATCGTCTCCGGACGGAATTAGACGATCGTTTTCCGCATCTTGCAATTCCTTCACTTGGACGGAAGCACTGAACCCCGCGTACCCTGTTCATACAAGAAATGCCAGCGTTGTTTACAGGAAAGACCCGATTGTTGCGTCGGTTGTGTCCCAGTAACCTGAAAGCCTGAAACACCTCCGAGACACCCACCGAGAGCAGGCGTCTGACCGAACACAGGCGCCTGTTCTCCTCCCTCCAATCGAGCCGAGAAACCTAAAACGCCGAGATTAGGGAGGCGGATGGGTATGCCCCCGGGTTATCTCTCGTGAGCCACCTTTGCTTGGACTACGCAGCCGTTCCGCAGGCTATAAATGAAATATTCGCCCGGCGAACTAGCGGACAAACGGGCCAATTGGGTATGCGCCTCTTCGAGTCCCTCCACTGCTTTGACCCAGAGCGGGTGACCATCAGGTAGTTTTTTGAAGATGTCGAACTTCGTGCCCATAGTTCTCCCCTATAGGTTATTTTTGGTACACACCGTACCTAAGGGCAACCGGGACACCAATCTCCCCTCATTCAAATAAATAGCTTGGGATCAATGAGTTATATGAAAAAAGCTGGGAGAGTCGCCTGTTTGCAAGTCTCTGGTTGCGAATTTTCCTTCGAATCGATGTGTAATTTCTGCTCGCTTCACCGTACTAGAACTGAAGAGATTCTCGGAGCCGTCCTTGTGCCCTGTGGGCTAACCGCTGCCTTCTGAATCGCGCAGGGGAAGCATGGCTGTGATGGTGGTTCCTCCTTCCGCGGAGGAGATCTCCAGGTCGCCCCTGAGTTGCCGCATACGTTCACTCATGCCGCGCAGTCCAACGCCAAATGCGCCCATCCAATCCTGGGCCGGGCCCCCCAAATTCTTTGTCAATGTTCCCTTTCCTTCGTCAGTGACTTGGAGGACTACGGTTGGGCCGTTGCTGTAGAGTCGGACCATTGCCGTGGAGCTGCCAGAGTGCCGATGTACGTTTGTTAAGCTCTCTTGAAGAACGCGGAACAGCGCCAGCTCCAGGTCGCCAGGGATCCGATCGAACTCCGGAGAAACCTCAAAAGTGGTCTTAATTCCACTCCGCTTTGTAAAACCTTCGAGATACCACGGTATCGCAGATTTCAGGCCTAGCTCCTCAAGCATGGGAGGGAACAGGATGTAGGATATCGTGCGAACTTCCTTGATAGCCTCTTCGATCATCTGGGTGCATTCGGCCAGTTCACTGATATCTTCCCACTGGGTTCGTTCGGCGGCGGATTTGAGCGAATCGACTTTCATTTTCAGCCCGACAAGGTATTGCCCGACGCTGTCGTGAAGATCCCTGCCGATGCGTCTGCGTTCCTCGTCTTGCGTTTGGAGAAGACGTAGAGAGAGTTGGCGGAGAGACTTTTCCGAATCGTGCAACTTGCGTTGAGCTTCCGTTCTCTCCGCGATCTCCCTTCGCAACGCTTCGCTCGCAAGTACTTTCTCAGTGAAATCACGCGTAACTTTTCCAAACCCGATCAACGTACCGGTATCGTCTTTTATCGCCGTGAGGATCACATTGGCCCAGAAACGCGAGCCATCTTTGCGCAGCCGCCATCCATAGTCTTCGAAACGCCCTTCCCTGGCGGCGACCTCCAATTCTCGCGCGGGTTTGCCCGCCCGGATGTCCTCCTCTGTATAAAAGATGGAGAAGTGCTGTCCGATGATCTCGGAGATCGCATATCCTTTTATGCGTGCGGCGCCAGTATTCCAACTGCTGACATGGCCATGCACATCTAGCATAAAGATTGCATAGTCCTGAACGGCGTCTACAAAGAGCCGGAATCGCTCTTCCGTGCGACGCAGTGCAATCCTGGCTTCGCCGCTTGTAAAGGAAGAGTGGCCCTCCTCGAGAACGACGGCCGAGTGTTCCGCGCATACCCTCATCAACGGCTGAGCGTTTTTCTCGCCACAAAAATTAGCCACGGGATAGGCACATCGAAGGGAGAAAGAGTGTTTATTCGCCAGTTCGTTCCAAAGCTGTTCGAGCCGGATGGCAGCATCAATCTTGCCTTCGGTCCACAACAAGGAAACCATCTCGCCAAAGGCGGCGATTTCAGGACGCGGAGCCCTGACAGAAGCGCGTGTTCGGGCAATGGCGCCACCGACGATCTCGGCGAACCGGGAGGCGTCTGGCATCCCTTCCAACATGATTTTGGCGAGCGTTTCGGAAGCGTCGAGCGGAACATATCTACCTTGTTTGCCGGCATTGTGAATGTCCAAACCACGCGCCCTCAAGCGGTGCTCCAGTCCTTCCAGGTGTACCTTGGTGGCAATGATGACCGCCGCATTGCCGGCACCGAGAGCAGGACCGATAAAATCGCACAGCGCATCAAGCAGAGAATCGCTGGCCTGGTAGAAATAGGCGACATGCTCGCCTTGAAGTGCGCCGACCTGCCATGGAAGCGTCAAATTCCTTGCGTCAGGGCTCAGAGCGTTGGTAGTCATTTCGGCCCTCCTTCCTGTCGGATCGAGGAAGCATGCGCCACCGGATTGCTTACGCGGGGCATTGCAGCCACGTCAATTTCCGTCATGAAGCATTCGCTTCCTGTTTTCCAATGGAAGGTACCACACTCGTTCAGAGTAGGCACTACCAATCCCGTGATACGCGATTCCGGCTGCGCCCCTAGTAGTTATCTGCATCCTTGCCTTGCAAGCACCTCCGTTGGGGTCGCGTTGGCATACCATGCCACCAAGCCGGAGTGTAATGGGCACCTTGAAAGTTACGCGTACCCCATCGTTTTCCCGCCATCAATAAGAATCCATCCCATTCTTCGATCTCTCGCCCGGCAATTTTCCTCGAACCGTCGTCAGACTCCAGTTGCTGACGGAACTACTACCGCTGTAAGAGTTGGAGTTCGCGATGGAGTCTCTTGTGGACGTACATGTCCTGATCCGCGCGAGCCATCAGCTCTCCAAGCGAGACAGGCGTATGAGGATCGAACCGCGCCACCCCGATACTGAAGGACAACCTATAATGCATGCAGGCCGCGTTCGCCTTTTCTAGAATGTTCTCCAGGCGGGGCACGATGGTTTGCCTGCTTGGAATGGAGGCGTCGGAAGCCAGCACCGCGAACTCGTCCCCGCCGAGCCTGGCTAACATGTCGGAATCGCGGAAAGTTTCCTTCAGCGCCGCGGCGGCCCGGACCAGTGCCAAGTCTCCCTCGTGGTGCCCGAAGGAGTCATTGATCTGTTTCAAGTTGTCCACGTCACAAAAGAGGAGCAACAAGTCTTCGCGCTGGCGATGAGCCAGCTTTAGGTGGTGTGTCGCCGCGGCCAAAAAGCCGCGCCGATTGTAGAGCCCTGTAAGTTCGTCGGTGAGAGCCAAGCAGCGAATTTCGCGATCCATCAGCGACTGCCTCAGGGCGCAAGACGCAGCGCGCTGCAGAGCGTTGTCCAGGCTGCGCGCGTTCGGCGCACCGGACTTCAGCCCGTGCGATATCTCTTCCAGCGCACACAAGATTTGATCCAGTGCAGGATCGCTCGACCGCAGGGCGGAACGCAGAGCGGATTCCAGAGATTCTTTTGGACTGCCATTCCCTCGGGCTATGGAGGGGACCTTGCCGTTTGATTGGCAGTGGATCGGGGATAGTCTCTCTCGAGCCACCGAGTCAATAAGACCCTTGTCTAAGCTTTGCAGAGGCATTACTCCCCCTCACCCTCGGCCGCGGTCTACAGCCCCGCAGCTCCATGGCGCGAGTCTAGTTGGCCCGCCCTCACCGCACTATCGGGTAAAGGCTGTATTCCCGTCTAAGGGATACTCATATCTACCTCGCGGTTCGCTAGAGCGCCTTTGCGCTCTCCGCTCCAGGATCATCGCCGAATACGGCATCGCCTCTTGCTTCCTACTCTCATCACCTGATGGGTACTGCTCTCGTAGAATTGTACGATTCCAGGCAGGAAGAAGGACGTGTGCTGGCCCGCGTCTGAAAACCAAGCCTTGCAATCCAGGCTGCCCGCGGAAGCAGAATCTGGGGCAAGCTCGGGATCACAGGGCACAAGGAAGCACAATGCGTATTATCCGATCAATTGGTTCACTATTGTTCGCTCTCGGAATGCTGGTCATGTCGGCGGCATCGTTCGCCCAAGTTCGCGTCGGAGTAGCGATCACGATTGCCCCGCCGGAGCTGCCGGTCTACGATCAGCCGATATGTCCTGGCGATGGCTACATTTGGACGCCTGGCTACTGGGCTTATGGAGACGACGACTACTATTGGGTTCCCGGAACTTGGGTGCTGGCTCCGGAAGTTGGTTTTCTCTGGACACCCGGATATTGGGGCTGGGGCGACGGCGGGTACATTTTCTATGATGGCTACTGGGGTCCGCAGATAGGATTCTATGGCGGAATCAACTATGGCTTCGGTTATTTCGGTCACGGTTACGAAGGCGGACGTTGGGACAACGGTCACTTTTTCTACAACCGCGCGGTGACTAACGTAAACGTCACCGTGATTCACAACGTTTACGAGACACGGGTCGCGAACAATACGACGGTCACCCGCGTCAGCTACAATGGCGGCCACGGCGGCATCAACGAGCGCCCGACGGCCCAAGAAGAGTCTGTCTCCCATGAGCGACATATGCCGCCCGTGGCCGCGCAGGCCGAACACGTCAAGGCAGCGCGCTCCAACACGGAGCTTCGCGCTTCCGCAAACCACGGCAAGCCGCCTGTTGCTGCTACCCCTATGCCGGGAGAATTGAAAGGTGGCGGAGTCGTAGCGGCCCGAGAAGGAGGAGCGGTTCATGAGCCGGCAGCACGCCCAGAAGACAACACGAGCCGCGGCAACCCACCAGTTCATGCTAATGAGCTTCCTCGCACCGGTCGTCCCGCTACGCCAAACACCGGGAATGCCAAGCAGGACCACAGATATCAGCAGCAACAGGAAAAATTGCAGGCGAAACAGGACCAGGAGCGCCAGAAACTCCAGCAGAAGCAAGATCAGGAGCACCAGAAGCTCGATCAGCAGAAGGCCAATGACACGAAGAAACAGCAACTAGAACAGCAGCACCAGCAGCAGACCCAACAACTGCAGCAAAAACACGTGCAAGAGCAGCAGCGGCTGCAGCAACGTCAGCAGCCACCGCCGCACCCGGCGCCCGCGAGGCCTCCACAGCCTTGATCGTTGACGGGACATTCTGGCGGGGCGTCTGCCAACCGGCTGATGCCCTGCCCGTAATCGTTACAGATGGCGCTGCGACAAACTTGTTGAATCATTGTTCTTCCTTTCCGTCCTACGACCCGTCATCTCAAGATGCCCGCTCTAGCCACGGTACTTGGACAGAACAGCGCACCAAAGCAAGGAAATAGCTCAAGATTTGGGGAAGAAATATCGCGGCTGGCAGCTGGAAGCCTGCATGTGATTTATGGAGGGAACTGCCGCGAGCAAGTAAGTACTCAAGCCTGCTCCACGCAGTGGTCAGCGCTTGGTGCCCAAAACTTCAGCTCGAAAGAATATCCGCAGAGGCAGCCTCTCTTCCTTACCTTTCGCTAAACTCCAATGCCTTTCGCTCGGTAATGTCAAAGGCGATCTTGGAAGCACCCACTATCCTCCCGGTCGCGTCTCTGACGGGTGAAATGGACAAAAACACGTTCCTTTTCCGCTGATCCTTCCGGAGACCAATGGTTTCATAATGATCGATATGCTCACCGCTCTCGATGCGTCCCAGGATTTCAGCCTCTTCGTCATGTAGTTCGGGAGGAATAATGATGGTGATCGGCTGTCCAATCGCTTCCTCGGCAGTAAAGCCGAAGATACGTTCGGCGCTGGCGTTCCAGCTGGTTATAAGTCCATTCAGATCTTTGGAAATGATAGCGTCATCGGACGACTCAACAATGGCAGCAAGGCGGGATCGCCGTTCGAAAGCAGCGTTAGCCTGGACCGCCTCCCGGACATCGGTTTGGTAGTCCCCAGATCCAGAGATGCCAGGATCCAGGTAAATCTCACGCCGGCCTACTTTCTCCAGCGCCGTGAAAAGATTTTTTGAGATCGACGATTTGACGACGTACCCGTGGGCTCCCGCATAGAGCGCCTGCTGAACCATTTGAGCCGTCTCATGCTCGCTCAGGATAACTACCTGTGTTTGTGGGACGGCGCTCAAGATTTCCCGGGTGGCTTCGAAACCGTTGAGATTAGGCATACTGATGTCCATGAGAACGAGATCGGGGTGCAATAGTCTGGTCTTCTCGACGGCGTCTCGACCGTCGACCGCCTCGCCGCAGATGTCGATATTCTGCTGCGTTCGTAGGAGAGATCGCACGCCCTTACGTACAACTTCATGGTCATCGGCTATAAGCACCCGCATTCAGAACTCCCTCTGCCGCGGCCTGTCGCAGCGCCTGCGCCGTGCAGCCAGACAACCATGTTGTTTTGGTTGCTCCCTCAACGCAATGGCTGCTTCTTCTGGTCATTGTCGGCGTTGAGACTATCATTTGGCGTTGCCATATCACATACGGTATTTCCAGTAGAGCGATCTGGTTTTCAGATTGGGAGCGGGCTCGTCGGCCTAGGCTTGGCACTCCGTTATGCGTCGCCTACCCATGAAAAGAATGGCCTTGGAGGGTTAAGATTTAGTCGTTAACAAGCGGGGAACGCAACCCTGAACCCGGGTTGACCGCACAATCAAGAATGAACTTCCCGCAAAATGGATCCACACCTGTAGAGATCCGACGAGTGAACAATCTCCTTAGCTTGGCTTTTTGCGGGGAACCTTGGTGCCCTTTTTGCGGGCTTCGGACAGACCAATCGCTATTGCGTGCTTGCGACTTGCCACAACGCCACCTCTTCCCTTTTTCCCTGAGCGAAGGTCCCTCCATTTGTTTCCGCCGGCTGCGCTACGTGCGAAGAACATGCTCATTCTATGTATTAACCAGCGGCCCACCGTCACATGAACTCGCAACATTTGGCCCTACGTCGACTGGCGTCTTCCATGGTTCCACCCAATGCTTCACGGCCTGCACACCAATCACTTGGTCTGTCCATCCACAGTGACACCGAGGATTGAACCAATGTGCGTCAGCTACCTCCAAATTCTTCTGCATGCTTGCGCATGCAGAGGCAAGAGGCGTTCCGCATTGCGGGCAAGCAAATAGGAGGACATGGGCATAACTGTCGGTCACGGTTTGCATTTAATTCTCCTGAACAAAGGTGGATAGATTGTAGCTACACAAAGTTCTTGCCAACTGCGGCTTTAGTTACCGCAGCGCGGATCCATCGCTTGCGGCCGGATCCTGAAGGGCCGCCATGCGTCTGGAACAGCTCATCGAACGAAGATGCCTCGTTCACAACTTGAAATGAAAATCCCCCGTCTTGGTAGAGGGAGAACAGGTAGACGCCCAGTCGTGAGTCCCTCGGTCTCCGAGGAACATCATCTCCCTGCTCCCCCTTCGCTTCCACCATCAGCCCGGAAGGCTTTCTTTGACATCCCCTAAATACCGTAGGACTGGAGGCGAATGACTGGAGATAACCGCTAATCCTCGAGAGAGGCAGTCAGGCCCTGGCCAAGTAGGTCGATCAAACTGTAACGAGCGAGCGAGCGAAACTCGAATGGAAACCCCACGGCAGGAGGTATGCGGCCCAGAGCTGGCGAGAGCCGACCGCCACAGGCCAGCATCGCAGAAAGCGGGGCTGGGATCAGCCCATAGCCTCTATCCCCGAGATGTGCACAGAGCCCAAGCATGGGGAGCCGACCTACAGTGAATACTGTATAGGGCTAGCCGCTAAGCGTGCCATATGATTGCAGCCCTCGATCTGAAACGCGTGGGTCTGCTTCAGCAGAGTGGCCCTGCGAGTAAATTGCTCTTCGGGTGCATGCCTTTTCGGAGGACAGATCCGATGCGAGTTCTTGTTGTAGATGATCATGAATTCATAAGGAAGGGCATTCGATCGGTGCTCGCCAATGAACCATCGCTCACGTTATGCGGCGAAGCCATCGACGGTCGAGACGCGGTGGAAAAAGCCAAGGCTTTGCGCCCGGACATCGTAGTCATGGACATCAGCATGCCCAACATGAACGGTTTGGAGGCCACACGAGAAATCAAGCGCGTTCTCCCCGAGACCGAGATCGTTATCCTCAGCCAACATGAGACTCGTGAAATGGTTCGCCAGGCTTTTAAAATGGGGGCACGCGAATATGTGGTAAAGTCCGCCATCTCCTCCGACCTGCTTGCGGCCATTAAAAAGGTTCATCAACTGGGAACATTCTTGCAGGGTGACGGCCTACTCGGTACAAACGAAAACATTGACGCTCAAGAGATTTTGCAGCGTAGCGCCGCGCTCGAGCAAGCTCTTGGCGAGAGTGAGGAGCGCTTCCACTCGGCCATGAACGGCATGGCCGAAGGTTTGTACACCATCGATATTCAGGGACGCGTTACCTACGTCAATCCCTCGGCGGAAGCAATGTTCGGCTGGACTTACGGCGAATTGGTTGGAAAGAAGATGCACGACGTTACGCACTACAAGCGTCCGGACGGGAGCCCGTTCCCGGCAGCCGATTGCGCTGGTTTGCTTGTCCTGCAGAAAGAAACCGAACTTCGGGAGCACGAAGATGTCTTTATTCGCAAAGACGGAAGCTTCTTTCCGGTGGTGTTCAGCGCCTCACCCTTAAAAGTCAACGGCGCGGTGCTGGGTGTTGTCGTATGTTTCCGCGATGATACCAAACGCCGCGAAGCTGAAATCGCCCTGCAGCTGAGGAGCGCGATCGTAGATTCCTCAGATGACGCGATTATCAGCAAGAATTTGGATGGCATCATTACAAGTTGGAATCGGGGCGCAGAGCTGATCTTTGGTTATAGCACGGAAGAGGCGATTGGCCAGCACATAACGCTGATCATTCCGCCCGACCACCGAGCCGAAGAAGCAACGATTCTTGAGCGCCTCAAGCGAGGCGAACGAGTCGACCATTTCGAGACCGTTCGCGTGCGAAAAGACGGGACGAGGCTCGATCTGGCCTTAACCATTTCGCCAGTGAAGGATTGTTCGGGCCGCGTTGTAGGCGCGTCGAAAGTAGGGCGCAACATCACTGAACGTAAGCAGATTGAGCGAGCCTTGCGCGAGAGCGAGGAACGCTTCCGGGCTATTGTTGAAACCACACCCGAATGCGTGAAGCTCGTGACCCTGGAGGGCACCGTGCTTCACATGAATTCCTCTGGCCTAACGATGGTCGGGGCTAATTGCGCAGAAATGGTCGTCGGCAAGAACGTCTATGACTTCATTGCCCCACACGACCGAGACAGATTTCGTGCCTTCAATGAAAAAATCTGTGGAGGTGAAAGAGGTTCCTTCGAATTCGACATCGTGGGACTTAAGGGCGTAGGCCGCCACATGGAGACCCATGCCGCGCCGCTGCGAATGCCCGATGGAAGTCTCGTGCAGCTTGCCGTATCCCGCGATATTACAGACCGAAAGCAAAGAGATGCCGAACTGGCGAGACAGGCGGGCCTCCTGGACCTCAGCTTCAATGCTGTCATCGTCCGCGATGCGGAAGACAGGATCACCTATTGGAACAAGGGAGCCGAGGAGCTCTACGGCTGGACGCGTGATGAAGCTATGGGGCAAGTCACGCACACGCTCTTTCAAACGATATTCCCCGAGCCGCTGGACTCAATCCTTGTACACCTTCGCCGCGAAGGCCGCTGGCAAGGAGAACTCGCCCATATTCGCAAGAACGGCACGGGTCTTCAGGTGCTCTCCCGATGGGCACTGACGCGGGACCAACAAACTAATTCAGAATCCATTTTAGAAGCAAATATTGACGTCACTCAGACGAAGGAAGCAGAGCACGCACTTCATGTATTGGTCGAAACGCTTGAAAACCGAGTTTCCGAGCGCACCCGCGAACTGGAGAATGCCACCGACAAACTTAGGGATTTGTCGGGAAGGCTGCTTCAAACGCAGGACGAAGAGCGAAGGCGCATCGCCCGTGAATTGCACGACGGCGTGGGACAATTGCTCGCAGCACTGAAGATGAACTCTTCCAGCGTGACCAAGGAAAGGACCAAGCTCAGTGCTGCTGCTCGCCAATCCTTGGACGAGAACGCCACATTAATCGAGCAGGCTTCGCAGGAAATTCGCACGATGTCCCACCTTTTGCACCCACCTCTCCTTGACGAAGTGGGTCTGGAGTCGGCGCTTCGCTGGTACACGGACGGATTTGCGCAACGCAGCAAAATTAGCGTGCATTTGCAACTGGCTCCGGATTTCAGCGAAGGGCTGCCGCGCGATCTCGCCCTGGCTCTCTTCCGGATCGTCCAAGAGTGTTTGACGAATGTCCATCGTCATTCCGAAAGCTCAAGTACATTCGTGACACTGGCCCGCTCATGGAATGAAATTACTCTCGAGGTCAAGGATAAAGGCAAAGGAATTTCCCCGGAAATTCAGTCGAAGATCTCCTCCGGCCAGAGTTCCGGCGTCGGCTTCCGCGGCATGCGCGAACGAATCCACCAGTTTGGCGGCCGCTTGCAAGTTCGTTGTGACGAGGATGGCACTCGGATAGTCGCCATTCTACCCGCTCCAGACCTGCCCGCATCTGCTGAGGACACGCCCACCGGAATACAGGACCGCGCGGAGGCACTGAGTTCGCGGAGGTACGCAGAGAAGTCGTGACTGGCGACTGCCGCGTCGTGAGAGGTGAATCGTGGCTTGTGATCCGTAACGGACAGGTGCTGTAGAGCCTCCGGCGGTGAAGTAGATGCTCGGCCAAATGAAGAACGCCACCAAGGAAAAGCCCAAGCGCATGCCGGGCTGGGCGCCGCGGTCGAACCAAGAGTCCATCGTCGCTACCGCGGAAAGCTTGGTACGTCTCGGGCTATTGAAGGGCAGTACCAAAAAAGAGCCGCCTAAATAGGGCCTACGACCCGCTTTGTTCTCATGGGGCGAGCGGGTTCCAGAGATCATCGATCACCAGATCCGTGACGAAACAAAGTCACTTGGGCCTAGGGTCTTGTTGGACTTGCTCCCGAACGGCGCCGTACAAGGCGTGGCTACACGATTTTTTTGTTCCCTCCTACCTGATTCCCTTTATGGCGGCCGGTGGCTGGACGTTGTTTATGAAAGGTGCGGGCTATTTCCGCACTAGAAATCACGGAGGCCAGACGAAGTTTGCTTTGGCAGGAGACCCCCATGGAAGCGAACAGGTTGAAACATCTTTACGTGGAGGAGTTGAAGGATCTGTACAGCGCGGAAAGCCAGATGGTGAAAGCGCTGCCCAAGATGGCCAAGGCAGCGACTGCGGACGAACTGCGGGCGGGATTTGAGGAACACTTGGAACAGACGAGGGGGCATGTAGCCCGGCTCGAAGCGATCTTCAAGGCGCTCGGAGAAAGCCCGAAGGGGAAGAAATGCAAGGGGATGGAGGGACTCATCAAGGAAGGCGCCGAAATGATCGGGGAAGATCTCGTGCCGGAAGAATTGGATGCAGGGCTGATCTCAGCGGCGCAGCGAGTGGAGCACTACGAAATCGCCGGGTACGGCTGTGTGAGCTCGTACGCAAAGCTGCTGGGGGAAGGCGTGGCGGAATCGCTTTTGCGGCAGACGCTGGAGGAGGAGAAAGAGACGGACGAGAGGCTGACGGATTTGGCGAGCAGCATCAATCTTGAGGCGGCCAATTCCGAAGAAGGGGAGAAAAGCAAGAATGGGAGGAGGAATACCAAAGCAGCGCGCGCCTAATTGCAAGCTTGAGTAATGCCAGTAACACAATTCAAAGGAGGAAAAGAAATGAAGGGAAGCTCGATCAAATTACGGCGATTGCTTTTGCCGGTGGGTGCGCTGGCGTTTTGCGCATCCCTGATGGCAGCGATGCCGGGGCACCAAGAGCCCCAGCAGACGCCACCCGACAACACTAAGCAAAACAAGGATCAGACAAACCCAACCGCGGATCAGCAGAAGATGAATCCCGCGGACCGTGCCATTACGCAGAAGATTCGAAAGGCGATCCACGAGGACAGTACCCTTTCGACGTACGCGCACAACATCAAAATCATCACGCAAGACGGCAAAGTGACACTCCGCGGGCCAGTGCGCTCTGAAGAGGAGAAGAGCAACATCGAAGCCAAGGCAGTGGCCGTGGCGGGAGTTGGAAACGTAACCGACCAACTGGAAATTGCGCCACCGAAATAATGGTACGGGAAAATAATTGTGCGGAAATCGAAGGTAGCTGAAATTCAAAGGAGGAAACAATGTCAGGAAAAAAAGTAGGAGTATTCGGAATTTACTCGACGCGTGTGGGAGTTGAAAATGGCGCGGATGCGCTGGTGCGAGCGGGCTTCCCGTCGCCAGACATATCCGTGCTGTTGCCGGAGAGTTTGGCCGGCGCAAAGGAGATGGGGACGGAGAAGGCTACGAAAGCGCCCGAGGGTACGGCAGCAGGTGCGACCACGGGAGGGATCATTGGCGGCACGCTCGGAGTGCTGGCGGGCGTCGGACTCTTGGCGATTCCCGGGCTAGGGCCCTTCATCGCAGCGGGCCCAATCATGGCGGGACTTGCAGGTCTGGGCGTTGGTGGAGCAGTGGGGGGAGTTACCGGCGCTTTGATCGGCGCGGGAATTCCTGAATTCGAAGCGAAGCGGTACGAAGGGCGCTTGCAGAAGGGCGGAATTCTCCTTTCGGTACATTGCGACACGTCGGAAGAAATCAAGCGTGCCAAAGATGTACTGAAGGCAACGGGCGCTGAAGATGTTACCTCGACCGGGGAAGCTTCGGTGGATCGCGACGCCAAGGCGGCGCGCACGAGGTAGTCATCGAATGAACGAAGACGGAGGAAGCCGCGTTACGGCTTCCTCGGTTTTTTCCCAAATCTTCCTCCTAATGACTGTGGGCGTCGGCGGTACCCCGAAGAGCAGTTGACGAACAGCGGAAAGTAAACGACTGGGAGAGGAGACTCACGATGAGGAGAGAGCGTATTTCGACGCCAATTCTAACGTTTGCTTTGGGGGCGGGCATAGGGGCGGTGGTTGCTTTGCTTCTGGCGCCCAAAGCTGGCGAGGAATTGCGAGACGATATTGCAGAGGGTGTGAGCGACGGCGTAAATCAGGTGCGCAGAGCGGGAAGAGATTTGAAGCGGCGAGCACAAAGAGCTGTGGATTTGGCAAAGGACCAAGTGCAGGACGCAATGGATGCAGGCGATCGCGCCTACAGTCACGCGAAGAATGCGTGAGGAATCGCTACGCGCACAACCAGTTGCCTTTCTCTGCGACCGACAGCCCGCGCTTGTCTTCGCCAGACTCAGAAAGATAAGAGCGCTCGGGTCTCGATGTTCGGGGCACACCCGGTGCTCCCGAACCGCAGGGCAGGACTACTTTGAAATGAAAGGGAGCTTACCAATGAAAATACGCACGCAGAAGTACAACAAGGACGGGGCACTTTTGAGCAACGTAGCGGAGTCCATCGGAGCTGCGCTGGGTACTATCGCTCGGAAGGCTAATGCGGCGCAAAAAGCTCTGACGCAAAGCAGCGTGGTCCACAGTGTGGGGCGCGAAGCCAAGCAGTTCGTGCGGAAAGGCAAAAGATCCGCGCGTAAGAGCGGAAATGCTCTGACTGCAAAGTTAAGGAGAAGCAAGCTGGCGAAGGCGGGCCGGCGCAGCGTGCGTCGCGCAGCCTCATCTGTGAAACGAGCCACTCGACGCAGGTAAAAGAATTCCCGCAGAGTTAGTGACCGCCTGGGTGGCTGGCCCTCGGATGACGAGTTTTGGCATACTGCTCTGCATGGGAGTTCCTCGCCTGCGTGAAGGTGCATGGCTCGCCGCGCCGAAGAGCTGCAAAACTAGGGCAAGATTCAGAAGCCTAGACTTGGCTTGAAAGGGAACGATTTCCGAGAGCTAGCGCGCCTGCCGTGGTCGCCGGAGGTTCCCGGTTCAAATCAGGTCGCCTGCGACTTCTGGTTTTTCGGATTCTTGACCGCGGGGTGGGGCATGAATCGGTATCCGATGCCTCTAACGGTAAGCAGGTAGCGCGGCTTGGCAGGCTCTGGTTCGATATAACGTCGCAGACGCACTATGAAGTTGTCGATGGCGCGTGTGTCAGTGTCTTCGTGCAGATTCCAGACTTCCTGCAGTATTTGCTTGCGAGAGACGGGACGGCCGCTATTGTTAATGAGGCAGCGAAACAGGTCGGATTCCATCATGGTCAGCGGAATGACTTGGTTGCCTACACGCAGCTGCAGATTCTGAAAATCTACGACTTTATCGTCGAAGCTGAAGATTTCCGGCGAAGGTGAATCGGTGCTGGGCCGGACGTGTTCGACGGACGCCGAGTTGGCTGAGCTCTGCCAGTTCTTGCGGCGCAAGAGGCTCTCGACTCGCGCCATCAAAATGGCAAGATTGAAAGGTTTCGGTAGGTAGTCATCTGCACCGGATTCAAATCCCTTGAGGACATCTTCTGGGCGGCCGCGAGCAGTTAGCATGAGCAACGGAGTGTAGTTCTGGGCTTTGCGTAATTCGCGAGCGACCAAAAAGCCGTCCATGCCTGGTAGCATTACATCCAGGACGAGAGCGTCGAAGATTTCGCGGTCCGTCAGCAGGCGCTTCAAGGCATCCTCGCCGTTGTCGCTGATCTCGACCGAGTGGCCTTCGGCTTCGAGATTGAAGCGTAGGCCCTCGGCGAGGTGGGCTTCGTCTTCGACGATGAGGATGCGGCTCATGCCTGGTAGACCCTGGGAAGACGGATGGTGAATGTGCTGCCGCGCCCTTCTCCTTCGCTCTCGGCAAAGGCGTCGCCGCCGTACCGGCGGGCAATCGTGCGCACGATGAACAGGCCAAGGCCAGTTCCCTTCACCTTGTCTGTCTTGGAGTTCGACGCGCGGTAAAAGCGTTTGAAGATTCGTTTCACTTCGTTGCGCGGAATTCCGATGCCGCGATCGTGTACGCGCAGCAAGACCGTGTCGATGTTTGGTGTGAGCAGGTCCACAACGATATCTTTTTTTTCGCCGGAGTATTTGATGGCGTTGTCGAGCAGATTGAATACGGCGGTGCGGAGTTCTTCGGGGTTACCCAAGACCACGATTTCTTCAGGCGGGGCCGCGCCAAGACTCAACACCTCTGGAGAAAGATTTTGACGCAGGCGCGCGAGCGCGAGGACTTCGCGCACAATGGCGGAAAATTTCACTTCCTGCCAGTTCTTTCGCGCGATCGCGTGCCTCACCTCCCCGGCTTTCAGAACCTGTTCGACAGTTCCAAGCAGCCGGTCGGTATCATCAAGCATGATGCGATAAAACTCGCGGCGCTTTGCTTCATCCAGATTGCGACTCGCGAGTGTTTCCAGGTACAGCCGGATGGAAGCGATCGGTGTTTTAAGTTCGTGCGTGACGGCATTGAGAAAGCTGTCTTGCTGCTCATTTCGCCGAATCTCCCGAACAAGAAAGATCGTGTTGATGACCAGTCCGGCGATAAGCAAGCCAAAGAAGATGATGCCGAGTACAAGGGGAACTACTTGACGCCAGTGGAAGATAATCCAGCTGACGTTAAGGACGATCGTTAAGGCAACGAGACAGGCCCCAAGCGCGATAAAGAATGCGATTGCTTTGGTTCGGCGCGTGATGCGCATGACATCTTAGTTTACGCCAGGGTTGCGTCAGCGCCACCTACGAAGGGTCTGCGATACGGGGTTGCGGCATTCCAGACCCCCAGCGCTATTCTCGTGAGAGGCGGCTCAGTCGCCGCTGGACAGCGCCACAGGAGCAGGTGCTCGGGTGGCGTCAGGAGTAATCACGGTATGTCGCTCTCCGGCTCGTCCACGATGGGCGAGTTTGTGACGCTTGACGTCTCGCGCAAGGCCGAGCGCTCGTAAAACACAAATACCGTACCAGTTCATGTCGATTTCATACCAGGTTATTCCGTGACGCGCCGATTGCGGAACCGCATGGTGATTGTTGTGCCACCCTTCGCCGAAGGTAAGCAGGGCGACCCATAGACTGTTTTTAGAGGTATCGTCGGTCAAGAACCGCCGCGATCCCCACATGTGCGTCGCAGAGTTTACCAGCCAGGTGGCGTGCAGGCCGACTACGGTTCGCAAAAACACTCCCCACAATAGGAAGGGCCAGCCACCGATCACAAAGAGTGTGACGCCTAGCACGGTGAGCGGAACCCAGTGCCACTTGGTGATCCAAAGATGAAACTTGTCCTTTCGCAGATCGGGAACAAAAGGCAGCAGCTCCTTGGCATTGCTATGCATGGCCTGCCCCGTCAGAATCCAACCCATATGCGCCCACAGGCCGCCATCCTGCGGAGAGTGCGGGTCACCTTCTTTGTCGGTGTTTTGGTGGTGGACCCGGTGCGTGGCTACCCAAGCAATTGGTCCGCCTTCCAGGGCCAGCGTCCCGCAGACGGTCAGAAAATGTTCCATCCACTTCGGCGTCTTGTAGCCGCGGTGGGTGAGCAAGCGGTGGTAGCCCATGCCGATGCCAAGACTTCCGGAGACCCACCAGAGAGCTAGCGCTAACGCTAGGGCTTTCCAGGTAAAAAAGAACAACGCGGCGATTGCACCGATATGAAATGCAAGCATGAAAAGGGATGTGGTCCAATTAATGGGTTGAGAAAATGTTTTGTCGTGGCCTAGGGTGCTCATGAATCCAAAAGTAGCACGCGTGGTGCTGGGCTTCTGTAATAGTTGTGTAATCCCTAGGCGGGAAGTTCCATGAACTTGTGACGAATAAGTTAAGACCAATCTAATCTGACGTTCGCTCTCCGCCCAGGGCCATTCATTCCTCGAACCAGGGTCGCTTGAAATCGCAAACCCCTGCAGGCCCAGGACTTAGCTTGGGGTCTAAAATGACGCGCGGATCTGGCCCAAAAAAGAGAACAAATAGCGTATACTGGAGGGGCACAAATTCAGAGAACAAAGGTACCGTCACCCGAGCGCGTCGGGATGAACATGGTTGTCACGACGGTGGCCGCGGCGAGTCTACCGCCAGAGTTGCAATTCGGATCCCGCCTTCTTGTTTGCCGCAACCGTTCGTAGTCTTTTCCTTGGCCACGGTGTGGTGTGCAGGAAGGGCCAGCTATTTGAGACAAAAACCATTTGGGGGGAAAACGCTTGGCTCTGTTCATTCAGGAAAAGCACGATCTGGTCGGCAGCCTCATCAACCTCGGTAAAAGCCGCGGCTACGTGCTCAATGAAGAAGTGAACGATGTCCTTTCTGCTGAGGAACACACCACGGAAGAGATCGACAATCTCTTTTCTACTTTCGAGCGTGACGGCACCGAGATTTTCGAAGATATTTCCGCAGCGAAAGCCGCACACACCACGCTCGAAGTCACGCAACGAGTCGAACTCGGCCCCAGGAACGACGCGATCCATGAGGAAGAGACCGAGATCGAGCGGCCGGTGCACTCCGTCCAGAAGAGCACCGATCCGGTTAGCACCTACTTGCGTGAAATGGGTGTCGTGCCGCTTTTAAACCGCGAGACCGAGATCGCTCTCGCCAAGCGCATGGAACGCGGCAAGTTGCGCGTGTTGAAGACCGTCTCGCGCTCGCCCCTGGTGGCCAAGGAATTAATCGCTGTGGGCGCAGAGCTTCGCAAGGGCGCGCTTTCCATCAAGAGAATCATCCACCTCCAAGAGGAAGAACTGACCGACGACAAGATCGAAGAAAAGTTGCGGCAAACGCTGAAGATCATCAACCAGCTTGAGAAACTCTGCGAGTTAGGACGAAAGCAGAGGCTAAAGCTGGAAAACACCGCGAAGTCCGACAAGCAAGCGCATCTGCGGGCGCGGCGCCGTCTGGCCCGCACGCGCATTGAGATTTCGCTCCTGATCCGCTCCATCGAATTCAACGACGCCGAGAAGAGGCGCCTCATCGATACTCTGCGGCTCACGGTCGAGCGGCTGCATACGCTCGACCGTGAGATTGGCAGGTTGGAACGCCGCGTAAGCTCCACCCGTGCCGACAGCGCAAACGGAACGCGCGATGAGCTGCGTTCGCGCCGGACGGAACGACGAGACATCGAGGAATCGAGCGAGGTTGGTTTTGACGCTCTGAGGCGCGCGCTTACAGCCATCCATCGCGGTGAAGCGGAAACCGCACGCGCAAAAACGGAGCTAACGGAAGCCAACCTCCGCCTCGTCGTCTCAATCGCCAAAAAATATACGAACCGCGGCATGCAGTTCCTCGATTTGATCCAAGAGGGCAATATCGGTCTTATGAAGGGCGCCGACAAATTCGAATGGCGCCGCGGATACAAGTTCTCCACCTATGCGACCTGGTGGATTCGCCAGGGGATCACTCGCGCCATCGCCGATCAGGCGCGCACCATCCGCATTCCCGTACACATGATTGAGACGATCAACAAGCAGGCTCGCACCAGCCGGCAACTGGTGCAAGAACTTGGACGTGAGCCAACTTCCGAGGAGCTCGCGAGACGTATGGATCTTTCGCTCGACGCGGTCTGCAAAACGAAGAAGATCGCGCAGCAGCCTATGTCTTTCGAAACGCCAATCGGTGAAGACGAGGAGTCCCATCTGGGTGACTTCGTCGAGGATAAGGGCGTTGTCTCGCCATCGGATGCGGCCATTCATCTCAATTTGAAGGAACACCTGGCTTCTGTGCTGAAGACACTGACACCGCGCGAAGAAAGAATCATCAAGATGCGCTTTGGCCTGGAGGACGGCAACGAACTGACGCTGGAGCAAGTGGGCCAGTCGTTTGCCGTTACGCGAGAACGCATTCGCCAAATCGAAGCTAAGGCACTGCGAAAGCTGCGGCATCACTCGCGATCGAGACGGTTCCGAGTCTTTCTCGAAAGCTCTTATTGAGAGGTGGTGGCAGGCGGGCATCCTCGACCGAAACAACTTGAGCGATTCGTGTAAATTCAGCGAGTGGGCAACGGCCGGCTCGATCTGAAAAGCCGAGACTCATCGACGGCTGCAAATCTCGACTCCCGGTGCAAGCCCTTCGCCTCCCAGTGTAAATTCTGTGTTAAGAAGTTTCTGGCTATCGCGTCTTAGGTTGTAGAAGAGCTGAGGAGGGTACTTGGCGGCCGCGATAGAAACCATCATGGTGACCGAAGCAGCTCGAGAGCTTGAGGAAGTCTTTCGTGCACACCAGTCTTGTGTCCTCAAGGCCGCGTACCGCCTAACTGGCAGTATGGCCGACGCCGAAGACGTAGCACAATCAGTCTTCCTCCGACTGGCTCGCGGGACGATCGACCACAGCCGTATCTCCAATCTTCAGAGTTACTTACACAGGTCAGCGGTCAACGCCGCGCTGGATCTCATTCGGTCGCGAGGCCATCGCGAGGTGGTCCCTGTGGAAGCGGCGGACGAACTACAATCCAATCCCAGTCTGTCGCCGGAGCGCGCGCATTCGTCAATGGAAATAAAAAATTGGCTTCGCGGAGAGCTGGCCCAGCTGAGTCCCCGAACTGCCGAGATGTTTACCCTGCGCTATATCGAAGGCCTGGACAACCCTGAAATTGCCAAAATGATGAACACCTCTCAGGCTGTGGTCGCAGTGACCCTGCATCGGACTCGCGCGCGGCTGAGGAAGAGCCTTCGTGGTTTTAGGAAAGGTGCATCATGAATTTTTTTCGATCAAAGCAAGACGCTCGCCTGGATCAAGCGATCTCCGAACTCCGCGCGGAACAGCCCGACGCGAAAACGCTCTCGGCCTCTGCCGAGCGCGTGTGGCAGAAGCTGCAAGCGGGCGTCGGCGAGGAAGCCACAGCCAGTGCACTGCAGCCCATTCGTGGCTGCGCCGATATTCGTCGGATATTGCCGGCTTTTCATCAGCAAGAGCTGCCTCCAGCTCGCGCGCTTATCGTCGAAGATCATCTCAGGGAATGTGTATCGTGCCGTTCCTATGCTCACGGCCGCGCCGTTGACGGCGAGACCAGCGTCAACTGGCGGATGGAGCCGGCGTCGCGCGGTTTCCAATGGAGTTTTGGCAGTTTGTCTTTCGCGGCAGCCGCATTGGCCGTATTGGTTGCATTGGTTTGGAGTGGATACAGCTGGTACATCGCAGGCCCTCCTGGCAGCCGCGCGCGCATCGACTCTATAGCGGGGCTTGCCTATCGCGTTGGCCCGAGTGGCGAGCATGCCTTGAAATTGGGTGACGAAGTCGCTCAGAGTGAATTCATCCGCACGGCCGCAAATTCCCATGCCACGGTGAGGCTATTCGACGGCTCGAAAGTGGAAATGAATCAGCGCGCTGAATTGGCGGTCAGCGCGGACCGCCGCAACACAACGATCCATCTCGATCAAGGCAGCATCATCGTGCAGGCGGCGCATCGTCCGACCGGGCACCTGTATGTCAATGCTCCAGATTGCACGGTAGCCGTCACCGGCACGGTCTTTTCCGTGAATTCTGGCACCAAAGGTTCCCGCGTGTCCGTGATTGAGGGAGAAGTTCACGTAAAACACGCTGGATTGGAATCCATTCTGCACTCGGGCGATCAGGTGGCTACAACGCAGAGCGTCGGCCGTGTTCCCGTCAGCCAAGAAATCAGCTGGAGCAGCGATCTCAACCACGAACTCGCTTTGCTTGCGGAGTTCTCAAGGCTTCGCCAGAAACTCGAGGAGATCCAGACACCCGGTCCGCGTTATGAGAGCAAAATCCTTCCATTGCTCGCGCCGGACACCGTTTTGTACGTCGGCATCCCCAATCTGGGAGACGCACTCCAACAAGCAAATCAAATCTTTCAGCAACAGTTGTCGCAAAGCCAAGTTTTGCAGGACTGGTGGAACAAGAGCGGCAACTCCAATCAGCATCCGACTCCCGAGGAGTTGATTGGACAAATCCAGGCCATCAGCCAGTACTTGGGCGACGAAGTGGTGATTACCTTCAGGGCCAGCCCTGGCGCCAATGACCACGGCCCCATCCTGCTGGCAGAGGTGAAACAGCCTGGACTGAAGGAATACTTGCAAAATCATCTGGCGACTACTCTGTCGAGCGGGCAAGGGACGTCCGATTTGCATGTCGTGGATCCTCAGTCGCTTTCGTCGCTTGCGGTTGGCGAACGTGGAATGATCATGCTGGTCAAGCAGAACATGCTCGTCGTCGGTGGCGACACCGCTTCTGTTCAGCAGATGAGCGCGCAGCTCGACGCCGGTGCAACACAATTTGCGGCCACGGACTTCGGCCAAAGAATTCTGAACGTTTACAGCCAGGGTACTGAAACGCTGGTCGCTGCGAACCTCGGCCAGATTCTGAATTCGACTCACACCCAGCAACAAGAGTCGCAGGTGCTTCAGAATAGCGGCTTCAACGACATAAAATATTTGATCGCCACGCGCGGCGAAACCTCCCGTCACGGAGACAACCGAATCACGCTGGAATTCAGCGGCCCGAGGCGCGGCATCGCTTCCTGGCTGGCCGTTCCCGCTCCTGTGGGCTCGCTCGACTATGTTTCCGCCAACGCTGGTGCGGCGGTCTCGTTCGTTGCGAAGCAGCCGGCGCTCATGTTCGACGATCTCTTCACCACAATCGGCGCTTCGCAACCAAATTTCAGCAAAGGTTTGGCTGAAGCCAATGCAGAACTCGGCCTGAATATTCGTGACGACCTCGCCAGTGCCCTGGGCGGAGAGATGACGCTCGCTCTCGATGGCCCAGTCCTTCCCACGCCTTCTTGGAAAGCCATCATCGAGGTTAACCAATCGGGGGCTCTCGAGCTGGCCATCGAGAAGATGGTGCAGGCCGCAAACCGGGAAGCGCAAAAATCAAATCAGCCCGGATTAACGCTGAATCAAGCACAGGCCGGTGGCCGAACGTTCTACACAATCCAATCCCAAGCTGCGGGGCTTTCGACCGAATACGATTACACGTTCGCGGACGGGTACATGATTTTGGCGCCTTCTCGTGCGCTGCTAATCGCCGCAATGGAAACGCATGCCAATGGCACTTCGCTGGCTCGTTCCGCTTCGTTCCGCGCTCTTCTGCCGAGTGACAACCAGGCGAACTTTTCGGCGATGATTTATCAAAATCTCAGTCCGATTCTGAAGCCGCTCGCTTCCCAGCTCAATTCCGGGCAGTTGGCGCTGCTTCAGCAACTCGCCGCCGACTCCAAACCGAGCGTGATGTGCGCCTATGGCGAGAGTGATCGCATCGAAGTGGCGAGCAGCGGCAAGCTCCTGGACTTGAACCCAGCTTTTCCAACCTTGCTCCACTTGTTGGGCTTGTCGGAACACGGAACTTCGCGCCAGGCTAATCCGTAATAACATCTAGACGATGACTCCAACGATTGAGCTAGATGGGCTCGAAGTACAACTCGGCGGCCGAACGATACTTCACGGTCTGACGGGCGTTTTGAAGAGCCGCGCCATTGGGTTGCTCGGCCCCAACGGCGCTGGAAAATCCACGCTCATAAATACATTGCTTGGCTTCCACGTCCCATCCAAGGGCAGCGCGCGCGTGCTAGGCCTCAACTCCCACACTAGCGGCAAAGCGCTTCGCACGCTCGTCGGCTATATGCCGGAGAACGATGCGTTCATTTCAAAAATGTCTGGTGTCCGCTTCGTTCGCTACATGGCGGAGATTTCCGGCCTTCCCTCCGAGCAAGCGATGGAGCGCGCGCACGAGGCTTTCGTCTATGTCGGTTTGGGCGAAGCCCGATATCGCCCGGTGGGGACGTATTCTCTCGGCATGAAACAACTGGCGAAGTTGGCCCAGGCTATTGCCCATGGCCCCAAAGTCCTCATTCTCGACGAGCCTACGAACGGCATGGACCCGCCGGCGCGCAAGAGATTGATCGACCTCATCCGCGAAATCCGCGAGGCCAGTGATATCTGCCTGCTGCTCTCCTCGCATTTGTTGCGCGACGTGGAAGAAACTTGCGACGAAGTTCTGATCCTCCGCAACGGGCAAATCGCCTCCATCTGCAACCTTGTCGAAGAGCGGCGCGCCAATCGCAAGTTCCTCGAACTGGAGACCATTGGCGCCGAGGCAACCTTCACAACCGCCCTCGAGAGCCTCGGTTGCGAGTGCGCAGTTTTCAGCAGCGGACGGATCAAGGTGGTCATGCCGGACAGCGTCGAAATCAGAGAGGTCTTCAAGGTCGCGGCGGATCGCGGCGTTCAGATTCGCCGCATGAATCACCGACGGGATTCCCTGGAAGATATTTTTCTCAACGCCATGGAGCAAACGGGAGCGGCTGATGGCCGTCTATAAGCGCAGATACAATTCCTACACCGGCTCGCTGACGCCTACATGGTCGCGTTTTTTTGTGCTCACGCGCTTTGCCTTTGCCGACCTTTTCAAATCCCGCTTCTTCGTTCTCCTCTTAGTACTTTGCATCGTGCCCTGCCTAGGTTCTGCAGGGTACATTTTCATCGCGAACAATAAGACCGTACAGTTGCTGATGCAATTGCGCTCAGCGGATTTCTTCGTAGTGGAAAACCAATACTTCATCGTGGTCATGATCGTGCAGGCGGAGGCAGCTTTTCTTTTGAATTGCTGGGTCGGCCCCGTCCTGATCGCGGGAGATCTGACCAATGGCGCCCTTCCGCTTTTTCTGAGCCGCCCCTTCAGCCGGGCCGACTATGTTTTTGGAAAGCTCGCCGTGCTGGGGTTGCTGCTGTCCGCCGTCACTTGGATTCCTTGCTTGCTCTTATTTAGCCTGCAGTCCGGGCTGGCGAAGAACGGCTGGATCTGGTCGCACCTGTGGATGGTCGTTCCGATCGTGTTGTGCTCCGCGATTTGGATTCTCATGCTTTCCCTCATTTCTCTAGCCGTATCGGCGTGGGTTAAGCTGCGAATTGTCGCTACAGCCGTAATCTTCATCACATTTTTCATCCCCGCGGGCCTCGGGGAGATGTTTAACGCCATCATGGGCACCTATTGGGGCGCGCTGCTGAATTTCTCGTATATGTTCCGGATTATCTTGGAGAGAGGGTTTCGTGACCCGTACCGCTTGCTGGATCTCACGGGTCGTAACGAAATTCCCATTCCGGCGGCCTGGGGCACTTTGATTTTTGTCTGCTTGTTTTCGCTTGTCATTCTCAATGCGCGCTTGCACGCCCGTGAGACGGTGCGCGGATGACGCCGGACGCTCGCCAGATCGCCTTCGACAACGTCTCCAAGTTTTACGGAGAAGTTCTAGGCGTAAACAAAGTGAGTTTCTCCCTTGAGCCGGGCATAACCAGCCTCGTCGGCCCCAACGGCTCGGGCAAAACCACCTTGATGAATTTGCTGACCGGCCTGATCAAACCATCCCAAGGCGCGATTTACGTCCTCGGCCTTACGCCGCAACAGCCCATCGAGTTCTTCCGCCAGGTAGGCTACTGCACACAATTCGACTCTTTCCCTCCTGGTACCAACGGCTATGACTTCATCTATTGGCCGCTGCGTCTTCATGGTTTTGGCCACGACCAAGCCGCGAAGCTCACGAACGAAGCACTCGAGCGCGCCGGCATGGCGCAAGTCGCCCGACGCAAAGTCGCTGGCTATAGCAAAGGCATGCGCCAGCGCATTCGCCTGGCTCAAGCGATTGCACATCATCCTTCGGTGCTGGTTCTCGACGAACCCCTCAACGGCCTCGATCCCATGGCTCGCGCCGAATCCATCGCGCTCTTTGAATCCATCGCTAAGCAGGGAATGCACGTCATCATTTCCAGCCACATTTTGGAAGAAGTCGATCGCATCTCCGACCGCGTCGTGTTGATGAGCAGCGGTTACGTTGTCGCCGAAGGCCAGATTAAAGAGGTTCGCAGAGAAGTCCGCGATCATCCCATGCAGATTCTGGTTCGCTGTTCGAATGCCGCGAAGCTGGCCTCCGCGGCGTTCGAACTGAATCACGTCGTAGAAGCCAAAATCCTAAGTGATGGGCAAAGCGTCCTGGTGCGCACGCGCGATGCCGAGCAGTTCTATCTTCTGCTCAACAAAATCGTTTCCGGCGGCCTGGTCGAAGTCGATGCCGTCGCTCCCGCTGACGATGACGTGAATTCCATCTATCAATATCTCATCGGCTCGGATGGCGGACCGGCATGAGCCTCCAGCAATCAGTTGCTCGCGCCCAAAGCACGCTGAAAGAACAACCGTGGCGGCTTTTTGCCAGCCAGATCTCCGTCCTGGTGCGCAATGAAGTTCGCCGAAACCTGTTTACGCGGCGCAGGATTTGGGTTTACCTGCTCGCTTTGATACCAGTCATCATCATCCTCATCCACTACTTTCTGGACAAAAGAGCCAGCCCTTCCCGGCTTGAGGAAGACACCTTTGTCCTCGCTGGAATTGTCCAGCTTTACTATCTCCGACTTGGTATCTTTTTCGCCTGCATGGGGATTTTTACCTGGCTCTTCCGCGGCGAAATGGTCGAGCGAACTCTTCACTATCAATTTCTGGTTCCCGTAAGGAAAGAAGTTTTAGTCGTCGGTAAATTTCTTGCCGGCGCGGTTATTTCCGTTGCGCTGTTCGAAGCTGCGGTGCTCGCTTGCTTCTACCTCACGTATAGCCGCCTCGGTTCAACGGGAAGATCATACGTTTTTGAGGGACCCGGCCTCAGCCAGTTGGGCTCCTATCTCCTGGTAACGGCTCTCGCGTGCGTCGGCTATGGCGCCATGTTTCTCGCTCTCAGCCTGCTCTTCAAGAACCCCATCATCCCCGGAGTAATGCTGATGGGCTGGGAAGCGGTGGCTCCGATCTTTCCCTCCTGGGCCCAGCGGATGAGCGTCACTTTTTATCTGAAGCATCTCTGCCCCGTCAAACTGCCCGTCGACGGACCCATGGCCATTTTCACGATCGTCGCCGAACCGGTCTCTCCATTCATCGCCATCTTGGGCTTGCTCTCGCTCACCATCGCGATCCTGGTTATTTCCTGCTTCCTCATTCATCGGCTCGAAGTCACCTACACCGCTGAGTAATACGTTGGCAGGCGAGGTCTTGGGCACGGACGGCCAGCACAAAAATACCAAGCAGGCACTCTGTCAGGAATATACCCTCCGAACGGAACGTCTTACGTACCGCATTCGGCCGAAGGACGACAAGCATCCCATGCTTCTGCCCATCGGAGAGACGGCAGAATTTCGCATCCACAAGGACAAGCTCCTTCTCCGCGTGAGGGAGTCACATGACAAAGTGCGAGAGTACGTCGTGGTCGCCATGACCCCGCGAACGGACGTCGAACAGAGCCAGTCCGCACCGGCGCACGCGGTTCACTAGGACGCAATCCCCGGGCCCCCCCCACCTGGGTTCGGTTTGGGCTTGCCCTGCGGAATTGGGCGATTCCCGGCGCAGGCCCGGCTCTCCTGTACCAATGGACAGTAAGTTCCTACTGGTCATTACCTTTCCTGCGCCACAGAATACCTCCGTCTTGCCCGCCTGACTGTCTTGACAGACTATGGATATTGGCCGGGAAATGCCCGGCCTCTGGTCCATGGCTTGACACCCCTTCTCAGAGTCCAGGGTCTCCATGTCGCTTACTCCGACCGCACGGGCGAACTCTGTCCAGCGCTCGCGGGTGTCAATTTCGATCTCGGCCCCGGTGAAATCCTCGGCGTAGCTGGAGAATCCGGTTCAGGCAAGAGCACGCTCGCCGCTGCTCTCCTCCGGCTTCTTCCGTCAAACGGGAAAATCCAGCAAGGCATGGTTCTGTTCGAGGGAAAGAATCTTCTCGATGCTTCTCCCCAAGACCTGCGGAAAATTCGGGGCGGGCGCATCGGCCTGATCTTTCAAGAGCCTTCCTCCTCGCTCCATCCAACCATGCCAGTTGGCCAGCAAGTCAGCGACGTTTTAGCCGCCCACGAATCTTTGGATAGGCGCACTCTAAGGGAAAAGACAAACCAACTACTCGCAACGGTGTTTCCCGTAGACGCCGCACGCATCTCCAGCTCCTATCCCCACGAGCTGAGCGGCGGCCAGCGCCAGAGGGTGCTGATCGCGCAAGCGATCACCTGTGGGCCTTCCCTCCTCATTGCCGATGAACCGACCGCGTCGCTCGATCCCACAACGCAACAGGAAATCCTGCAGCTCTTCAAAACCCTTCGGCAGACCTTTGGCCTCGCCATAATCCTGATCACCCACAATCCCGCTCTGCTCGCAGGCCTCACAGATCGCCTGCTGGTCCTGTACGCCGGTCGCGTCGCCGAAATAGGTCCAACAGCGCGAGTGCTCGCCACGCCCCAGCATCCTTATACGGCAGCCCTATTGAGATGCCTGCCTTCGCATTTCGCTGAAAGCCAAGGCACGCGCAAAGCCAAGATGCACGTAATCCCAGGAGATCCCCCAGACCTTTCCTTGCACGCGCAGGGCTGCCGATTTGAGCCTCGGTGCACCGCAAGAATGGAAGTTTGCAAATCCGGCGAACCGGAGGCAGTTGCCGTCGGCCAACGGCACGAAGTTTCCTGCTTCAAATTTCCGGGCTGAGCATCTCTCAGGAACGAACACATGCAGCCACTTTTGAGAGTTGAAAATCTCGTAAAGCATTACGCAGCCGGGCGACCCGCCCCGCCGAAAGACAAATTTGCCGCACTGGACGGAGTGTCGCTATCCATTTCGGCCAGGACAACCTTGGCACTCGTTGGCGAATCCGGCTCTGGAAAAAGTACGCTCGCTCTATGCATCGCGTGCCTTGAACATCCCACCTCAGGAAGCATCTGGTTTGAAGGAGTCGAAGTTGCGGGTCTCCATGAGAATCAACAACGCCTTCTGCGTCCGCAGATTCAACTCGTCTTCCAGGATCCCGCAAGCTCGCTCAATCCGCGTTGGACCGCCCTCGAGATCGTCAGCGAGCCATTTTTTGTGCAGGGGCGATTCCGCAAGCAGGAGCGTAGCGATAAAGCCTGCACCTGGCTGGATCGCGTAGGCATTTCACGGAAAATGGTTAGCCGACGAGCCGGCGAACTCAGCGGCGGACAAAAACAGCGCCTAGCCATCGCCCGCGCCCTGGCGCTCGAGCCAAAGCTAATCGTCCTTGATGAAGCGCTCTCCGCGCTCGATTATTCCGTACAAGCCCAAGTTTCCAATCTCCTGCTCGAGTTGCAATCCTCCCTCGGTTTGACCTATCTTTTCATTACCCACGATTGTGCCATGGCCGCCCACGTTGCCGACGAGATCGCCGTCATGGACCGCGGCCGCATCGTCGAGTCGGGGCCTGCTGAAAAAATTCTGCGTTCGCCCGGCCACGCTGCCACGCGTTCCCTGCTCGCGGCCACACCCGGTGTCCCCGAAACGCAAAGCGTATTGGTGAACTCCTGATGCGCTACTTCTTAGGCAGAACCCTCCACGCCGTTTTTCTACTTTTCGGGGTGTCCTTGCTCACTTTTCTTTTCTCCGCCCTGACTCCAGGAAGCTATTTCGATGAGATGCGCTTGAATCCGCAGATCTCTAGAGAAACTGTCGCCGCCCTGCGCGCGCAATATCAACTCGATCGTCCTCTCCCGGTGCGCTACGCCCACTGGCTGAATGCCGTCGCTCACGGTGAACTCGGTTTCTCTTTTGCCTACAACAGCCCGGTCGGCCCCCTTCTCTGGGTGCGCGCGCGCAATACTCTCTTTCTCACTATAACTGCCATGCTGCTCGCTTGGCTTTTGGCCCTACCGCTCGGAGTCTGGAGCGCCTCCAGATTCGGCCACGCTCCCGACCGCGTTCTTTCCTGGACCACTGCGACTCTTCTGGTCATTCCCGACCTCGTGCTCGCTCTCGGTTTATTGATTCTGGCTGTGCGCACCGGCTGGTTTCCGACGGGAGGCCTGGCTTCCTTAGGCTTTGAAAATCTGTCCCCGCTCCACAAACTCCGCGACCTGGCGTCGCACATGGCCCTCCCCGTTACTGCGCTCGTCCTCGCAACTCTACCGATGCTCGTGCGGCACGTCCGCGCCTCCGTAGCTGAAGTTCTCGATGCTCCCTTTCTTCGAGCGGCGGTCGGTCACGGCATTCCCCACTCGAAACTTCTCTATAGTTACGCTCTTCGCGCCGCCGCGAATCCCCTCATCTCGCTTTTCGGATTCAGTGTGGGCACGCTCTTGAGCGGCTCGTTGCTCGTCGAGGTCGTCATGAGCTGGCCAGGCCTCGGCCCACTCCTTCTTGAAGCCATTTTGGCACGCGATCTCTACGTTGTGATCAGCGGCGTTCTCCTCTCGATGATTTTCCTCGTCAGCGGCAATCTCTTTGCAGATGTGCTGCTCTACTGGGCCGATCCCCGAATTCGCATCGCAGCGAGCGCCAAATGACGCGGCCCCGCAAGCTCACCAAGTGGCTCGTAGCTCTGGTCGTCCTCCACGGCATCGTCGCTGGTGCAGGATTTTTTGCGCCCTACGATCCCGTTGAGCAAGACCGCGACCACCCTTATCTTCCTCCCATGCGAGTCCATTTGATGGACGCGCAACACCACTTCCACTCGCGCCCGTTTTTCTATCCACTTCGTCTGCGAGAAGGTTCGTTCGACCAGTACGAAGAGGACAACGCGGCTGCCATTCCCGTGCACTTTTTTATGCGCGGTGCTGACTACCCGCTGCTGGGCTTTGTACCATCCCGCTGGCATCTCTTCGGCACCGACGGCGCCCGAATCTATCTGCTCGGCAGCGACGCCTACGGCCGCGACCAACTCTCCCGCATTCTTTTTGGCGGACAAGTCTCTCTCCTTGCCGGTCTCCTCGGCGCCGGAGTCACCCTCTTCCTCGGCGCCCTGATCGGCATGGCCGCCGGCTACTACGGTGGCTGGCGAGACGATCTCTTGATGCGCGCCGCAGAACTCTTCCTCGCGCTCCCGTGGCTCTATCTCCTCTTTGCCCTGCGTGCCTTTTTGCCTCTCGCCGTCAGCCCTTTCAAAGCCTTTCTGCTTATTGTAGTCGTCATCGGAATGGTCGGCTGGGCACGTCCGGCTCGTCTGGTGCGCGGAGTCGTGCTCAGCGTAAAGGAACGCGATTTCGTCCGCGCCGCGAGAGGCTTCGGCGCTTCCGACATTTACCTCCTGCGCCGCCACATCTTGCCGGAGACCGCAAGCGTTTTGCTCACCCAAGCCGCGATTCTCGTCCCCCAGTTCGTCCTCGCCGAAATGACGCTCTCTTTTCTCGGCCTAGGCGTGCCAGAACCCATTTCCAGCTGGGGAAATCTACTGACGTCCCTCCAGCAGTACAGCGTTCTGGTCTCCTATTGGTGGATGTACTTACCCGCCCTAGCAATCGTCCCGTTCTTTCTCGGATACCTGGGTCTGGCAAGTGCATTGCAGCAGCGCTCCGGAGCGTACAAGATAGATGAGAAGAGTAGCTGGAGCCCCACGTGAGAGAAGTACGCTTTTTTACCCTTCGCGGCCGCGTCACGGTTGGACTATTTCTGGCTTGCGCCTCATTCCTAGGGCTGCCCATCAACGGATTCTCGAAGCCACAGCAACCGAACCCGAAAGAAGAATTGCTGGTCTCGCCAGGAGAAATCGGCCGCTCCGGCGGGCGTCTGGTCATTTCGCTCCGCTCAGAACCGAAGACTCTGAATCCGCTTACCGCCGCGGACGGCACTTCTCGCGAAGTCATCGGCGCGATGCAGGCCGACCTCATTCACATCAACCGCGCGACACAGCTCACCGAAGCCGCTCTTGCCAAATCCTGGAAAATCTCTCCGGACGGCCTGCAATACACGGTAAAGTTGCGCCAGGGATTGCGTTTCTCGGACGGACATCCTCTGGATGCTGACGATGTGCTCTTCACGTTTCGCGTCTACCTCGATGAAAGTATTCACGCGCCGCAGCGTGATTTGCTAATCGTCGCGGGAAAACCCATCACCGTTCAGAAAGTGGATGCCGCAACGCTGATCTTCCAATTCGCGAAGCCCTACGGCGTCGAAGAAAGACTCTTCGATGGGTGGGCCATCTTGCCGCGGCATCTGCTCGAAAAACCTTATCGGGAAGGAAGGCTCGCACAACTCTGGACGCCGTCCACGCCGCCAAAGGAATGGGCCGGCCTTGGCCCTTTTCGCCTCAAGGAATACGTCGCCGGGCAAAAATTGGTGCTAGAGCGTAATCCGTATTACTGGAAAACAGACGCAAATGGAGCTCGTCTCCCATACCTCGACGAGCTTGTTTTTCTCTTCGTTCCCAGTGCAGACGCGCAGGTTCTGCGCTTTCAATCTGGCGAGACGGATATCATCACCCGCCTCGGAGCGGAAAATTTTTCAGTCCTCTCCCGCGGGCAGCGCGGCTACACGATGGCCGATGCCGGGCCCGGACTCGAATACAACTTCCTGTTCTTCAACCTCAACGATCTCGGAGATAAATCGTCTTCGGACCTCACGCGGAAACAAAAATGGTTTCGCGAGGTAAGATTTCGCCAAGCCGTATCCGCCGCGGCCGATCGCGATGCCATCGTTCGCCTCGTCTATCAAGGACGCGGCTCCGCTCTCTGGGGCCCGGTCACGCCCGGAAATCGTCGCTGGGCAAACGCTTCCATCCCGCATTCGCCTCGCTCTCTGGAACGCGCCCGCACGCTTCTGAAGGAAGCTGGTTTCTCGTGGTCCACGGCTGCAAACGCCGAATCCACGCTTCAGGACTCCGATGGCAAGCCAGTTGAATTTTCCATCCTGACGAGCTCTTCGAACGCCGACCGCACCAAAATGGCCACCTTGCTACAAGACGACCTAAAGCAGCTCGGCATGCGCGTCCAGGTGGTGCCCCTCGAATTTCGTTCTCTCATTGACCGTGTCACGCAAACCAAGGAATACGATGCCTGTCTCTTGGGTCTCGCCAGTTTCGACGCCGATCCAAACTCCGACATCAACGTCTGGCTATCGAGCGGCGGCACGCACCTCTGGAATCCCTCGCAATCCCATCCATCCACGACTTGGGAAGCCGAAATCGACCGCCTCATGGAGCAGCAGCTCGCTACGGCGGGCTATGACCAACGCAAAAAGCTTTACGATCGCGTGCAAGAGATTCTCGCTCAGAATCAACCCATGATATTCCTCGCAAGTCCCGACGTTCTAGTCGGCGCAAAAAATTCCATCGCCAACCTCCATCCCGCCGTTCTCGAGCCGTACATCCTCTGGAACGTCGAGCAACTCTACTTTCGCAACGGCCCGGAGAATGCCAGCCGATGACGCCGGTGCTGACCAAAAAGTCGAAAAAAACGCCCAGCGCGTGGAGCGACGAGCGTTTGGTTAGAGAGTGCCTCTCGGGCAACGAAGAGGCCTGGTCTCTCCTCATCGAAAAATACAAAGCACTCATCTACTCGATCCCCGTCAAATACCGGTTGCCTCCGCACGAAGCCGCGGACGTTTTTCAAGCCACTTGCGTCGAGCTTCTCAAGCGCCTCCCCGAACTACGCGAACCCCGCGCTCTTCCGAAATGGCTCATGCAGGTCGCGCACCATCAGTGCTATCGGTGGAAGCAGCAACAACAGCGCCTGGTTAGCCGCGACGCGGACCCTGACCTGCCGGTGCCCGAGACGCCCGCCATCGCAGAAACCCTGGTGCAACAAACGCAAGAAGAACAAATGCTGCGCGATGCCGTGGCCGCCCTCTCGCCCCAATGCCGCCGTCTGGTGGAACTTCTTTTCTTTGAAACTCCCGCGCGCCCCTACAGCGAAGTCGCCGCGGAATTGGGTCTTGCCGTCGGATCTATCGGCTTCACCCGCCAGAAATGCATGGATCGCCTGCGCAAACATCTCGGCGAATTGGGATTTGACTGATGCCCACGGCTATCCAAAAAATCCCCCGGGAAGAAGTCCTGCTTCAGTTGGCCGGTCTTGAGAACGAGCCGGACCGCCGTAAATTCCTTTCGCGCCACAAAGCACTGATTCGCAGCGAGGTGGTAAAACAACTCGCCGATCTGGTCCTCGAAAAAATCCGAGTAGACACGAAAGAAGCGTTACACCTTGCCGAAGCCGCCGTCCTGATTGGCCGCAAGCTCCGCCGAAAAGAAGACCTCGCCCTTGGCACTCGTGCCAAAGCCAACGCCCTCTACGCTTGTGGAGACAACCGTGCTGCCGTCGAGCATCACGAGCAAGCCTTCGAAATGTACGAAGGCCTTGGCATCTGGAAAGAAGCCGCCCGCACTCTCAGCAGTTCCATCCAGCCGCTGATCTTACTTGGTGAGTACGATCGGGCCTTCAAAGCTGCCGATCTGGCCAGAGACATCTTCACTCGCCTCAACGACCCGTGGCGTCTCGCACGTCTCGATATCAATCTCGGCAACATCTTTCACCGTCAGGATCGCTTCGAGGAAGCTATTTCTCAATACGAGCGCGCTTATGAGGGTCTGCTCCCGTATAAGGACGCAGAAGGTATTGCCGTCGTCCTCAGCAACATGGCGATGTGCCTGATCAGCTTGAACGACTTTCCCCGGTCGCTCGACTGTTATCAGAAGGCACGGGAAGCATGCGAGCGCTTCGGGATGCCTCTGCTGCGTGATCAAGCCGATTACAACATCGCCTACTTGTACTATTTCCGAGGCGAATACAGCCGCGCGATCGAAATGCTCTTTGCCACGCGCCGCGCCTGCGAAGTAAGCGGTGACGCCTATCATCTCGCTCTCTGCCATCTCGATCTTTCCGAGATCTATCTCGAACTGAACCTCAGCGAAGAAGCCCGCGAAATGGCCCACGAAGGTTTCCTTTGTTTTGAGAAACTTGGCATGGGCTACGAAGCCGCAAAAACCCTCGCCAACGAAGCCATCGCCTATGGTCAGCAGGGAAAGACCGTCCACGCCCTCGAACGCTTCGCAAAAGCTCGTGCCATGTTCGCCACCGAAAAAAATCTCGTCTGGCCCTGGCTCCTCGACCTCTATCAAGGTCTCCTGCTCTTCCACGAAGGCCGCTACTTCGAAGCCCGCCGCCTCTGCGCCGGCGCCGCAAAATTCTTTGACCAAGCGACGCTTCCCGGCAAAGCCGCTCTCGCGCATCTTCTGCTCGCGCGCGTGGCGCTACAGGTTGGCGAGCTTCCAGCCGCGCAACTAGAAACAGATGCAGCCATACGCAAGATTTCAGGTCTCGAGGCACCCGTCCTTGCTTACCAAACGCACTTCCTCCGCGGCCAGCTCGCCGAAACCCGCGGCGACCGCCCCGCGGCCTACACGGCCTATCAAGAAGCGCGCAAATCCTTGGAAGCCCTGCGTAGCCGCCTCCACGCCGAAGAACTGAAAATTTCCTTCGTAAAAAATCGCCTGCAAGTCTACGAAGTGCTAGTCGATTTGCACCTCAGCGGCGATGGCGGCGGCGCCTCCGTCAGTGAAGCCTTTTCCTGCATGGAAGCCGCCAAGTCCCGCAGCATGACCGAAATGATTTTTCAAAGCGGCCAGAGCCTGCCCCTGGGCGATGCAGGTCAAAGCGAACTGGTACGAAGAATTCGCGACTTGCGCGAAGAATTAAACTGGTACTACCACCGCATCGAGCTCGAACAACTCCGCCCCGAAGACACTTCCGCCAAACGCCTCGAGCAACTCCAGGAAAAAGCCCTCTCCCACGAAAACGAACTTCTGCGCACCCTGCGGGAACTGCCCGCACACGAACGCGAAAACGCCACGCTCGAATCCCCAGCAGATTTTTCCCTGGAAACATTGCAAGCCGCAATCCCCGCTGGCGCCGCACTCATCGAATACTATTCAACGGGAGACCGCCTGGTTGCTGCTGTGGTCACGCGAAATTCCATCGAAATCGCTCCCATCACGGTTTTCTCCCGCGTCCTTCATTTCTTGCACCTGCTGCGCTTCCAGCTTTCCAAATTTCGCATGGGCACCAGCTACACGCAGCGCTTCGAACAACCATTGCTTCAAGCCACACAAAGCCATTTGGAAGCCCTCTACGCCGAGTTAATCGCCCCCCTGCGTCCTCGTCTCAAAGCGAAACACTTGATCTTCGTCCCCCACGGACCGCTTCACTTCCTTCCCTTCCACGCCCTCAAGAATGGCGACTCCTATCTCTCGGACACGCACACCATCTCCTATGCCCCCAGCGCCACAGTCTTCGCCCTATGTCAGCAGAAAGCTCCTAGCAACATGTCCGCCTCCCTCGTCATGGGAATCCCAGACGAGCGTGCCCCCCAGATCCTGGCAGAGGTCCAGTCCGTAGCTGCTATCCTCCCTAGGGCAGAACTCATCCTCGGCACACTAGCCACCGCAGATACCCTCAGAAAAAAGGGGTCTCAAAGCGCCCTGCTCCACATCGCTACGCACGGCACTTACCGCCAAGATAACCCCATGTTCTCCGGCATCCGCCTCGGCGATGGCTATCTTAACCTCTACGATCTCTACCAGATGCGCTTTTCCGCTCGCCACGTGACCCTCAGCGGCTGTGCCACCGGCATGAACTTTGTTGCCGCCGGCGACGAGTTACTCGGCCTCGAGCGCGGCCTGTTCTGTGCCGGCGCCGCCTCCCTGCTTCTCTCCCTCTGGGATGTCCACGACCGCAGCACCGCCGAACTCATGCAAGCCTTCTACACAGGCTATATCGAATCCGGCGACATGGCCGCGTCCCTGCAATCCGCCATGAAACAGATCCGCCAGCAAAATCCCCACCCGTACTTCTGGGCCCCTTTCGTCCTAGTCGGCCAAATAGCTGAAAATAAACGCTTTAACTGATTCTTTCTGGCCTATATCTTTGAAGGCACGAACCTCCCTTAGGCAATGGGAGAGGTTGCATCACGGCCGCCGCTGGGGAGCGGAGGGGCCAAGCAGAAAAACTAGGGGGAGAGAAATGAAGCACTTTTCAACACAGCAGTGGATCGATTTCGTGAACCACGCAGTCAAAGGCAACCAGCAGGAAACCATGCAGAAACACCTCGCAACCGGTTGCAAACGCTGTACCGAGACATTCTCACTGTGGCAAAAGGTCAGCAAAACGGCAGCCGCAGAGGCCAGTTATCAACCTCCAGCGGGTACGGTGCGCCTAGCCAAAGCAGCGTTCGCCACAGCAGGCATGGCACAGCCAGAAAAAGAGTCCCGGGGCGTTATCGAGGTCCTGTTTGACAGCTTCTTGCAGCCAGCGGTCGCCGGCGCTCGTTCAGTCGTAATAGGAACAAGACAAATGCTTTATAGAGCTGACCCCTATCAGATCGACATGCAGATCGAGCCCAAGCAGGGCAGCAACCGCTTGGTGATCACCGGCCAGTTGCTCGATCTCCGTCATCCCGGCGTAACCGGACGCGACATCCAGGTCACGCTCTCAAATCGCCGCGGAAACACCGTAATGACCTCCACAACCCAGTTCGGCGAGTTCTCCGGTGAGATAGAAAACTCCGGTGATCTCGAGTTGACCATTCCCGGCGAATTTGACAAGCCCATCGTCATTTCCCTAAGAAATGCCCTGGGGAACTTACACGGAGGCAAGCTATGAACCTGGCCTCCCAAACGCTTTTTGCCACAAGGGGCTTTTTTGGTACGCAAGTACCAAAACCTCTGAAAACCTTTGTTTGGCACCAAGAAGCCACCCGTACTATTAGCACAAAAAGAAGATTCCGCAAGACTTAGCGGATAAGCCATTGTGCGAATGTGCGGCAGGTTCGGAAGCAGGAGACCCCCAAAAGGGACCAATACTATGAAACGTTACCTTAACGTCTTCGTGATTCTCGCCGCTCTCTTCATCATCGAAGCTGCTCCGGCAGCCGCCCAGAATCGTTACATAGTTCGCACATCCGGAGGCCTCGGCTCGGTCCTAAAGCTGTGCCTCTCAGCAAACTGCCAGGTCCAGGGCTCCTTGGACGGCAACCTTGGTCAGACTTACCTTGTCACCTCCTCGGGCAATCTGATCTCTTATCTCCTCGGCTTCATTGGGAATCTTCTCGAAGGAGTTCTGGGAATTCAAAGTGTTGAAGCCGATCATCTCCTGACGCTCCCACAGAGGCCTATCAACACGATTCCCTCAGGGCTGTACGACACCGCTCCGGTCAACTACTACGGAACCGTGGTCACTCACGGCTACGCCACTCAACCCGCCACCCATATCATCCGGCTAACGGATGCCCAGAACGGCTTCAATATCGCTGGCTCCGGAATCGTAGCCGTCATTGATACCGGAGTAGACGTCACCCACCCTGTTCTCACTCCAGTCCTACTGCCAGGCTATGACTTTACGCGTAATCAACCAGGCGCCTCCGAGTGGCTCGATGTCCCTCAGCTTCAGAATGGAAACGCCAGCAACAGCTCCGAGAATCAGCAACCTGTTATGGTTCAGCAATCCAGCGCGGCCGTGCTCGATCAATCTTCGGCTGCCGTCCTCGATGGCGGCCCCTATTCCGACTTCGGCCACGGCACAATGACCACTGGCCTGGTCCACTTGGTCGCGCCAAAAGCTAAAATCCTTCCTCTGAAAGCATTTACTTCCAACGGCCAAGGCTATATTTCCAACATCGTCGCGGCTCTTTACTACGCCGTCCAACACAACGCCAATGTCGTCAATATGAGCTTTGACGTGGCCACGCCGTCGCGGGCACTCTCTCAGGCCATCTCCTACGCCAACCAGTCCGGACTCGTCCTCGTTGCCGCAGCTGGTAACGAAAGCACCAGCGCCCCGGTCTACCCCGCCGCGCTCAACAGCAGCGTCATGGGCATCGCTTCCACCTCGGACTACGATACGCGCTCCACCTTCTCGAACTTCGGCAACACCGACGTGTGGATTGCCGCACCCGGCGAATACGTCATCAGCACTTTCCCGGGTGGCACTTACGCCGCCGCTTCCGGAACCTCCTTCAGTTCACCTCTGGTTGCCGGCTCGGCCGACCTGCTCCTGAGCGCCAAGCCGTCCCTGAACCAAAAGAGTGCAGCCAGCGCATTCGCTCATGCCATAAAGCTCACGCCCGACCTCAACCACGGCCGACTCGACGTTTACCAAGCCGTCTCTGCCTGGGTGAACAGTTCAAGCGGGAATTGGTGGTAGAAAGCTTGCCGAACGAGGTGATTCCGGTGCTCAACGTGGGCTTCAACCTGCGCGGGGCGCCGGAATCGCTACGTATCAAGCAGGTGGAAGAACAAGTCTCCGCCCTTCGTACGTCGGTCATCTGCGCCTTCAACCAGCTTCTGGACTTAAAGGATCTCAATACCGGCGTCCACAGCACTCGCTTAGCAGAATGGGGTATGCGGGTCGGGCAGGAGCTCGGACTCGACGAGGCAGAGCTCCAGAACCTCGAAGTTGCCGCACTTCTTCACGACATCGGCAAGGTAGGAGTCCCAGACTTCATTCTAAAAAAGCCCGGGAAATTGGACGACGAAGAATACGCCCTGATGAAGAGGCATCCAGAATACGGCTGGGCGGTTTTGCGCATGATTCCAGGATTTGGACGCGCCGCGCTCGACATTCTCCACCATCACGAATCTTTCGACGGCAAAGGCTATCCAGCCGGCTTAAAAGACACGGAAATTCCGATCGTGTCGCGCATCGTGACGGTGATTGACGCCTTCGATGCCATGGTCTCTTCCCGCCCTTACCGAAAAGGCCTTCCGCATGAAGAAGCCGGCCGCCGCCTCATTCAGTGTAGCGGCACGCAATTCGACCCTGTCGTTGTGCAGTGCTTCTTGTCCTTCGCGCAAGCAGAAATGGCCACCGTCTTCGCCGCTGCCGGGACATCCGTCTCCTCAGCCTTGTAAACTTCTTCGCTTCTGAAATCCCGCAAGCGGGAGCTCGGCTTCGCAATCAATTCTTGCTGCCCGCATTGCTACTCTCTACGGACTGCCCTTCTTGCTCCAGCCGCAAGCGCGCCGCTATGAGTTTGATCTCCTCATAACTTATTTCCGCGGGCAGAGCGTCCTTCAACACCTTGAGTCGTTCGAATCCCAGCCGCAGGCAAGCCTTCTCGATTTGCGCTTGCCTCTCAGGTTTAACCCAATTCGGCTGAAACTCGATTTCTCTCTTTTCCAGAAGCCTCACAACCATCTCAACGACACTTCCCACTTGCCGCCCGCGCACCCTCGCTATCTCCTCAAAAGTCCGCCCCTCCGCCAGCAATCGCATCGTCTCTTCTGCAGGTTTCGGTTTGTCCTCCTCTTGCTTAACCGCTCGCGTACCGCGGCCAAACTCCGTAAGCGCGTCCAGTATCCCCTGCCCATACATCTCGGTCTTCTTATCGCCGAACCCGGGTACTCTCCGAAGCTCACCCAAGGTCCGGGGCCGCACTCGGCAAAGCTCGTCGAGCGAAGTATCATGCATCACGATGAAGGCGGCTGTCCTGCGTTCTCTTGCCGCCGTCCGGCGCCACTCGCGCAGAAATTCGCGCAGCTCAGGGTCGATCCCCGCAGCCAAGCTGCCTACGCCCGAAGCCCCCGCTGGAATTCGTGTCGGCTCTCGCCTGCTTTCCCGAGTCTGAAAAGCAACGCCTCCATTCCTGCCGGCTGCCAGGGCGGTGACCTTGCGCGACGCTGTTTTTTTTCCCGGCACAGTCGCTGCCAGCCACTCCGGCTCTCCGACGCACACATCGCAAGCCCCGCAAGTGCCCATTTCCGAATCTCGCCGAAATGCGAACAAATCTGACTATGGCGGCACGCCCGCGCCTCCACAAACCTCCGAATCTCATGGTAGCGCTGCCATGCGCGTTGTTTCTCCGCCTCATCACTCAACTGCTCCACGAAATATGTCAGCAAACCCACATCGCGTTTTTGCCACAGCAAAATACAATCCGCCGGCTCGCCGTCGCGTCCCGCTCGCCCTGCTTCCTGGTAATACTGCTCAATCGATTTCGGCAAAGAGAGATGAAGCACCGCGCGCACCGCCGCCTTGTTGATCCCCAATCCAAAAGCAATCGTCCCCACCAAAACGCGCACTTCGTCCGACATCCAGCGCTCCTGATTGCGCCGCCGCATGTCGCTTTCCATCTTTCCGTGATAAGCAATCGCCGAGATTCCCTGCTCCCCCAAAAAATCCACCGTCTCTTCCACCCGCGCAATCGTCGGCGCATACACAATTACGTTGCTATCCGCATACTTGCGCAGAGCTCGAATCAAAAGCCCGGACTGCGTCTTACCCACGCATTCCTTCACGATGTACTGGAGATTCGGCCGGTGAAAGCTCGCGATGTATTTATCCGGCTCGCGCAACTTCAGCTGTTCGATGATGTCGTGCCGCACCCGCCTCGTTGCGCTAGCCGTAAACGCGGCAATTGGCAATTCCGAGAAATGCTCCCGCAAACGACTCAATTGCCGGTATTCCGGCCTAAACTCGTGCCCCCATTCGGAAATGCAATGGGCCTCATCAATCGCAAAAAAGGAAACCGGCACGCGCCTCAGCCACCCAATCGTGTCCTCCCGTGCCAGCCGTTCCGGGGAAAGATACAAAAGCCGGTATGCTCCTTCGATGGCCTTATGCAACACCCACGACTGCACGTCTCCTGTCAGCGAACTGTTCAGCAACGCCGACGGAATCCCCATCTGCGTGAGCTGCGCCACCTGGTCCTGCATTAACGCGATCAGCGGCGACACCACGATGACCGTTCTCTCCTGCAAAATCGCCGCCGGCAACTGATAGCAAAGCGATTTCCCGCCGCCCGTCGGCATCACCACGCAAGTGTCCCGCCCACCAAGCAAACTCCTCACAATGTTTTCCTGCAAAGGACGAAACGTGTCGTAACCCCAGTATTGCCGCAGCGCCCCCAGCAGCTCAGTGTCCGAATTCATGCACAGAGTATAAATGCCAGCCGCCGCAGGGTCTATCGACAGATACCTCCTCTAAGCTAAGCCGCTTCTGCCCAACCGCTCCCCAGTCCCTTCCGAAACCCGAGTGAATCTTCGCCCACATCCTGATCCCCGGCTTTTCAGACTTCTCTCTTGACAATATTGCGACAAGGGCGTAACTCAACATCCGAAATCCATGCTTTCAAGTCTAGGCGGCGGCCAACAAGCTACTAGAACTTTGCCTCCTTCAAGGCATCTTTCGCAGTAGCAGCAGTGAAGACCATCGAGATGATGCACTACTTCCTTCTGGAGGACTGTCTGTGACTTGGAATCAAATCTATGATCCCCTAGGCCATTGGTGGCTCTCCACGCTCGTTGCCGCTCTGCCCGTCATTGTTCTTCTCGGCCTGCTCGCCGGCTTCAAAGTCCGCGCCCATCTCTGTGCCATCGCCGGCGCCGCAACGGCGATTCTGTGCGCCATCCTGGTCTTCCACATGCCCACCCAGATGGCCGTAAGCAGCTTTCTATACGGCTCAGCCTACGGCCTCCTGAAAATCGTCTGGATCGTCATCGCCGCCGTCTTCCTCTACGACATCTCCGTCGAGACCGGCCAATTTGAAATCATGAAGCAGTCCGTAGCCGCCATCACCCCCGACCGCCGCCTCCAACTCCTTCTCGTTGCCTTCTGCTTCGGTGCCTTCATCGAAGGCTGCGCCGGATTCGGCGCACCAGTAGCCATCGCCGGCGCCTTCATGATCGGCCTCGGCTTCAAACCCTTTCACGCCGCCGCGCTCAACCTAATCGCCAACACCGCTCCTGTCGCGTGGGGCGCCATCGGAACTCCCGTCCACGCACTAGCTTCGGTCACGGCACTCCCCGAAAGCGATCTCAGCGCCATGATTGGCCGCATCCTTCCGATCACCGCGGTAATCGTGCCCTTCTGGCTGGTTCGCGCCATGGTCAGTTGGGCAGAAATGTGGGAAGTCTTTCCCGCGATCCTGGTCGTTGGCATCTCCTTCGCTGGCACCCAATATTTTTGGGCTAACTATATGGACAGCAATCTCGTAGACATCGCCGCCGGTGTAGTCTCTCTCGTCGCCACGATGCTCTTCCTCCGCTTCTGGAAACCCAAGCGCATCTGGCGCTTCGAAGGCGAACGCGAAGAAGACGCCGCAAAAGCAGTGCGCAGCGAAGTAGCCAAGCACTACACCGCCGGCCAAATCGCCAAAGCCTGGCTACCCTTCGCTATCCTCTCGCTGTTCGTGCTCGCTTGGGGACTCCCCACCATCAAGCTCGCCATGAATAAAGCCACCACTCCGGCTTTCACTGTCGTGATGCCGGATGGTAAGAACCGCCCTGGCCCCGCAGGCTGGGACTGGCCCTACCTCCACGCCAAAGTGTTCAGAACCGCTCCGGTAGTAGCAAAACCCGCCGCCGAAGCCGCCCGCTTCGACTTCAACTGGCTCACCGCCACCGGCACAGGCTGCTTCCTAGCAGCTCTAGTCTCGGGCCTCGTCCTCGGCCTCGCTCCCGGCAAGATCATCAAAATCTTCGGCGGCACCCTCTTCCGATTGCGCTTCGCCATCATCGCCATGACCTGCATGCTCGGCCTCGGCTACGTCACGCGCTATTCCGGCATGGACGCCGTCCTGGGCCTAGCGTTCACGCGCACCGGCTGGTTCTTCCCCTTCTTCGGCGCCTTCATCGGCTGGCTCGGCGTCGCTCTCACCGGGAGCGACACCTCCTCCAACGTCCTGTTCGGCGGTCTACAAAAAATCACTGCCCAGCAACTTAACCTAAGCCCCATCCTAATGTGCGCCACCAACAGCGCTGGCGGCGTCATGGGCAAAATGATCGACGCCCAATCCATCTGCATCGCCACCGCCGCCACCAACCAAGTCGGGCAAGAAGGCTCCATCTTCCGTTTCGTCTTCTGGCACTCCGTAGCCCTAGCCTCGATCGTGGGTGTTATTGTGATGTTGTACGCCTACGTCTTCCCCCAATTCATCCCCAATGGCCTAACCTTCATCCACTAGCACCATCTTCTCGTAGGGGCACGATAGATCGTGCCTTCTTGCTTTCCGCCTTTGCGGAGGTACAACTCTATCCCAAGCACAAGCGAGGGAACGCTGCGCGCCATCTCGGCACGATGCAAGCATCGCGCTTCTTTCTCCTGGGATGCCGGCGTAAGATAATCCTCGTCAATCCCAAATGAACTCCTCCTTCCTCTCCGAGCTCCGCGCCATCACCGGCCCCCGCGCCCTAATCACCTCACCCGAAGAACTCCACACCTACGACTCCGACGCCCTAACCAGCCTTCGCACCATGCCCCAAGCCGTCCTCCTCCCGTCCTCGACCGAACAAGTGCAAGCCATTCTCCGCCTCTGCCACCGCGAACGCATCCCCTTCGTAGCCCGCGGCTCCGGCACCGGCCTAAGCGGCGGGGCACTTCCGGTAGAAAACGGCATTGTCATCAGCCTCACGCGCATGAATCGCATCCTCGAAGTCGATCTCCCGAACGCCCGCGTAGTAGTCGAGCCTGGCGTAATCAATCTCGATGTAACCGCCCGGGTCCTCCCGCAAGGCTATTTCTACGCCCCCGATCCCTCCTCGCAATCCGTCTGCAGCATCGGCGGCAACGTCGCCGAAAACTCCGGCGGCGCCCACTGCCTAAAATACGGCTTCACCACTACGCATGTCCTAGGCCTCGAAGTCGTGCTCCCCGACGGTACCCTAGTCCACCTAGGAGCAAAGGCCCTCGACACCCCCGGATATGACCTCCTGGGCGTTTTCGTCGGCTCTGAAGGCACTCTCGGCATCGCCACAAAAATGATTCTCCGCATCGTCAAGCGCCCCGAGTGCGTGCAAACCCTCCTGGCCGCCTTCCCCTCCACTAACGAAGCCGGCGCCGCCGTCAGCAGCATCATCGCCGCGGGCATGCTCCCCGCCGCCATCGAAATGATGGACAACCTCGCCATCCAAGCCGCGGAAGCCGCCGTCCATGCCAACTACCCCAACTGCGGCGCCCTCCTTCTCGTCGAACTCGACGGCCCCATCGCCGAAGTCGAATCCCTTATGTCCCACGTCAACGAAATCTGCCGCGCCCACGCCGCGTCCGAAATCCGAGTAGCCCAATCCGACGCCGAGCGCGCTCTCGTCTGGAAGGGCCGCAAAGCCGCCTTCGCCGCCATGGGCCGCATTTCCCCGAACTACATCGTGCAAGACGGCGTCATCCCACGCACCGCTCTCCCGCAAGTCATGAGCGAAATCTCGCGCCTCAGCGCCGAAGCGGGCCTCCGCGTCGCCAACGTCTTCCATGCCGGTGACGGCAACCTCCACCCGCTGGTCCTCTACGACCGCCGCATCCCCGGCCAGGAAGACACCGCCGAAGCCCTGTCCGCAAAAATTCTCGACCTCTGTATCGCCGCCGGCGGGTCCATCACAGGCGAACACGGCGTCGGCCAAGACAAGAAATACGCCATGTCCAAAATGTTCGCCGAACCCGACCTAGCCACTATGCAACGCGTCCGTTGCGCCTTCGACCCCCTGCAACTCTCCAATCCCACAAAAGTTTTTCCGACGCCGCGCCTTTGCGGTGAAAAACCCGGCGAATACGTCCCGCATCTCGCCGAACTCTCCGGCGCCGCCGACCGCTTCTGATGCCGCTCCGTGGGCAAGACCGCCACCCTCGTCTTCTCACCTGCCTGCAAAGCGCAGAAAGTCAGTCCGGACCATTTCATTTAATCATCCCTCTAGAAGAGCCCGCGGACTCAGATTTAGGCGTCGGCAGGTAACCAGCAAACAGAAATCACCCCTGGAATGTTCGCGTTCGGCGTTCACCTTTTTTTCACCAGCTGTCCAGACGCTGTGCATTGGCAGTAAAACGCGCGTGTGAGATTAATGGCTCACGACGGAGCTGCACTCGCGGTCAGCCGCTCGAAATCGAAAAACGAAAGGACCAAGTTCATGAGTACTTCCAAACAGTTGCCCAGAACGATCTTGTTCGGTTCCCTAGGCCTTGCCGCGATGCTGCTGGTCTCTACACCTTCCTGCAAAGCACAGGAAGTGAATCCCGACCATTTCACGGATACGGGCGTGCAAGACGTTTACGAAGGCGCTCCAGCCAAGCTAGCTACGCCTCTCGTCAAGCAGAACCTGTCCGCCACGCAAGCGCGCAAGCACCAGATCAATTCGCCCGCGACCGTGCACACCTTCGCCAAGCGCACTTATCAATTGCCTGCGCAAATTGACACCCCGGCGGTCGCCGACAAGCAGAAGCCTACTTTCAACACATTGCCAAAGCAATAATTCGCCCGCCGGGGCGGCGCGGACGCCTCCTACTGAGCGACAACTTGAACTTCGGGATAGAGTTGGGACACCTTTTTAAGCGAGACGGCGGGTGCGTCCTTGAGATAGACGTCGAAAAACGTATGTACGTACTCCGCCGTAATGGCGAGCCCCCGGCGCCCCTCCAGGCCGCCGACTCCTAATAGGCGCATCATCCCGATGACGTAATGGCTTTTCACCAGCATCTGGTCACTGAAGCTAAAGTGATTTGCCCCGCGAATTGTTATGAATAGGCGTCCGCTCGGCAGGCGGTCGTAAATGGATTGCATATCCAGATGGATCTGCCTGCTAGCGGGATCAGCCAGTTCGCGGCTGTGATCGCTCAGAATAAACAGGAAAGGCTGCTTGAGGCCCTCCTGAACGACGTTGCCGTAGGGAGCGCCATCAATATCGATCCCCGCCTTGCACCGCGGATCGTTATGACAGAATTGCAACGCCGTCGCGCCGCCGAACGAATGCCCAAACATTCCGAGCCTCTGCATATCCAGCCGGCCCGTAAGCTTGCCGGAGGGATCAGCGGCGTTCAGCTGCTCCAACTGGCTCACCACAAATGCCGTATCGCTGGTCCACATAGGCAAAAGTCTGTTGATCAAGCGATTCGCCTGGTCGGCTGACAGATTCTCGGGATCGTTCGCGGGGGGTCTGATGACCACGCGGTTGTCCAAAAGGACGACGACGAAGGTCCTGTAGGGCGCGTCGAAACCCACAACGATGTATCCGTGACTTGCCAGATCCTCCGCGAGCGTCGTGAAG
>Ga0210410_10000340_pt1 | contig 56679 bp, 45 predicted proteins | sample IncBWC4MmetaG_FD_161058 | JGI IMG/M metagenome (GOLD analysis project Ga0210410, IMG submission 161058) | Forest soil microbial communities from Barre Woods Harvard Forest LTER site, Petersham, Massachusetts, United States - Inc-BW-C-4-M | ecosystem: Environmental > Terrestrial > Soil >...
GTCGGGGAGAAAAGAATAGATCGCGGGACCGTGGAGCATCCGCGGCTCGCGAATCGGAGGATTTGCAATGAAGAACAGCAAGTCTGTGGGATTAGCACTCGTTGTGATGATTTTGCTGGCGCTTACCTGCGGCGCACATCTTGCGTGGGGACAAGAGGTAACTGCCGCCATCACTGGCAGGGTCACTGATCCCAGCGGCGGGCCCATTGCTGGCGCAGCCGTCACGGCGCGCGATGTCGCGCGTGACATTTCTTATCCGACGGAGACGAACGCGGACGGCGCTTACTATCTCACGCGTTTGCAGATCGGCCGCTACGAAATCAAAATCGAAGCAAAAGGGTTCCGCACGGCCGTGCGCCCGGCACTCGAGCTTGTGCTAAATCAGGTCGCGCGCGTGGACGTGCAGTTGGTGGTCGGTACGGTCTCCGAGACAGTGGAGATTACCAGCGCTACGCCTCTGCTGCAAACAGAAACCACTGAACTGGGCACGCATCTCGATCACATCGTGACCGAGAATATTCCTCTCATCACGCGAAACTACGGAGAACTCACTTTGCTGGCTCCAGGCGTCGTCAGTACCAATCCGGGAGCTTTTACTTCCGGACAAAACACGTTTCAGGTCGGCCGCCCATATATAAACGGGAACCGCGAACAGACCAGCAATTACATTCTCGACGGGCTCGACAACAATCAGCACGACAACAACGAAGTAGCGTACTCGCCGAGTCCAGACGCCATTCAGGAAGTTAACCTCATTACACAGAACCCGTCTGCTGAATTTGGGAACTTCCTCGGGGGCATTCTCAATACCTCGATCAAGTCCGGAACCAATGACTACCATGGCAGCGCCTTCGAGTTTCTCCGCAACGATCACCTTAACGCGAACGAGTGGAGCAACAAGATCAATCCGAACAACCAAATTCCGAAGGCCGCTCTGCGTTTCAATCAATTTGGAGCCACCTTCGGCGGGCCGGTCATCAAGAATCGGCTTTTCTTTTTTGTCGACTATGAGGGATTGCGCAATCCGACTACCTCCACGCAAACCGTGAACGTCATGAGCGGTGCTGAGCGCGGGGGCAATTTTGGTGATCTGTGTACGGCCGGATTTAGCGCCGCAGGCATTTGTGCCAATCCGGCCCAGCAACTTTTTGCTCCTCAATCCGCTGTTGCTCCCACCGCTCGCACCGCGATTCCTTTCAACAATTTGACCGCTGACGGCCTGACGCTCAGTCCAGCGGCTGTGGCCGTCGTCACTTCGGCCCTCTATCCGATGCCCAGTGTCTCCGGAACTAACATTTTGAATTACCAGCAGCGCATTGGCAACAGCGCCGATCAGGGTGACGTCAAGATTGATTGGAGTCCGACCGATGAGGATCACGTCTCTGGCCGCTATTCGCAGCAATCAGTTCGCAATCCGACCACCGAAACGTTTCTTCTCGCCAAAAACGGTTTCACGGATTTTAACTATCCGTTGCGCAGCGGCGTTATCGATTGGACCCACACTCTCGGCCCAACGCTACTCAACGACTTTCGCATGGGTCTTAGCTACTTCCCGGTCAGCCAGGGTTATACCAATCCGACCGGCCAGGATCTCCCGAAGATGTTTGGCATTCCAGGCTCAACCAGTACCTTTCTTCCTTCCTTACAAGGCCTTTTTGGCAACGTGACCAATATTGGCAACAACCTCGCGCAGTTCAACACATTTGCCGACACAGTTATTCAGGTTGGCGATACCGTATCAAAGACCTATAACAACCACGAGTTTCATTTTGGTTTTCAATTCAATCGCTATCGCGACAACTTCCTCTATCCGGGCAATGAAGGCTTGGCAGGTTTCTTCAATTTCAACGGCCAATACACCGGTAATGGCCCCGGTGGAACTTCGGCCGGTTCGGGACTAGCTGATTTCCTGCTCGGCCTTCCAAACAACCTTGGCATTGGTCAAGGAGTCGGAAACCGCCACATGCAAAACAGCATCTATGCCGTCTATGGACAAGACAGTTGGCGGCTTCGTCGGAATCTGACCTTGAACCTCGGTCTTCGTTGGGAGGTGAACACGCCTCGCGCCGCGGCAGAAGGCAACGCCGTCAATTACGGGCTATTTGGCGGGGCAATCATCACTCCCACCACGAACAACATGGGTCTGGGGAAAGCTCTCTATAACCAGTATAACGGCATCACGAACTTTCAGCCGCGCATTGGTGTCGCGTGGCAGCCGGACTTCCTGAAAAATACAGTGATCCGCGCCGCTTACGGTGTGTCAAACTTCACCGAGAGCAACGGCGTTAACAATCTGCTTACGCAGAATCCACCGTTTGAGACCGCGCACAACGTCACTTTCGCGCCTACCACCGCCCTTCCCGGAAGCACTCTAGATCAAGGCTTTGTCGGTTTTCCGACAGGCTGTACGCTCGCGCTTGCACTCGTTTTCGATCCTGTCTGCTTCAAGGGTGTGAACATTCACGCCTTTGACACGCACCTTCGCCCCGCCGTGCACTACCAATGGAACCTGAGTGTCCAACATCAGTTCGGTAATTCCACCACGGTTCAAGCCGCCTACGTCGGCCAAGACAATCAGCACCTCTCCAACATCATCATGCTGCAACAGAATCAACTCAATGCGAATGGCACCATTACACCCACGCCGTTCCTGAATCCGACGTTACTCGGTGAAATTGGACAAGGGCGTTATACCCTCTCCAATGGAATCAGCACCTACAACGCACTGCAGTTAAGCCTCCAGGAGCGCTTCACCAACGGCCTGCAGGCGCAACTCAACTACACCTGGTCCAAATGCCTGAGCGACACGCCTGGATTCTTCGGCCAGTTTGGCGACAACGTTCCCACCGAAGCGCAAACCATCGCCGGCTGGGCGTTCCCGCAAAATCCTTATGATCAGCAGGGCGACTACGGCAAGTGTCCGCAAAATATCGCTTCGTTGTTCAACGGATACGTGGTCTACGAACTGCCCTTCGGACATGGCCGGCGGTATGCCAGCAGTGTCAACAACGCCCTGAATTATGTCATTGGCGGTTGGCGCGTAAGCTCCAGCTTTGTGTTCCACTCGGGCTTTGCGCAAACTATTTTTGCAAGCAGCGATACGTCTGGTACTGGCGGGTTCTCGACTCGCGCGAATTGCGTCAAAGGGGTCCCCTCTCATGTGCCCATGACCTTTGACCCCGCTACGGGCGGTGTCACCTTCCTGAACCCAGCAGCCGTAACGACTCCCGCGGCAGGAACGTTTGGCAATTGCCCCGTTGGGGTTTTTGACGGCCCTGGATACAAAGACGCCGATCTCAGCATCGCGAAGAACTTCCAGTTCACAGAGCGGCATTCGCTCGAGTTCCGGATGGATGCCCTGAACTTTACGAATACGCCGAACTTTAATTTCGGACAAGAGTTCAGCGGGCAGCACACAGCGGGCGCCTCGAACTATGGCGAGATCTTTACATCCCAGGGTGCCCGTCAAATTCAGTTTGGTTTAAAATACCGTTTCTGACGGCCCCACCGGTCGCTCAGTGTACCCCCACCCCAAACGGAGCCGTGACCTCAAGGTCGCGGCTCCGTTGTTTTTTTATTCCCAGAGTTGTACCCGCCGTGTACCTCGCCTAGGCGAATTCGATGTTTCGCTATTTTTCTCGTTTAATGGAGTCAACAATTCACGCGTTTTCAATCTCGCTTTTGGTTCGATCCCCACCGCCCCTACCAAACTCAATCAAACAAAAGACTTTCCCAACGCCAAATCAGCAAATCACTGCTGAGTCAGCAATTGGCCCGATCCTTGCGCAAAGGAGCCGCGTATCTGAAAACTCTGAATGCGCAACTGAAAAGCTACTACCGGATGGACCCACAAGCCCGCCATGCAAAAGGAATGACGGACTCGAAAATATCCGCGATGGAAAATGCGGCGGATGCGCTCAGAGAGGGCATTTACAGTCGCCTGGAACAACTTGGTGAGCAAGACCCGGCAGGACTTCGACAGCAGTACGGTTCACTCAAACAGATCGAAAGGGTTTTTGAGAAGCGAGCTATCGTACATGGCCGCCAAGCTCCGCTGAATCTCCCGCAGGCCATCGGCGCAATCATTTCCGTCACCGGACATCCGATTGCTGCGGGCATTCCATTGCTCACGAAATACCTGAACGCTCCCGAAACGTTGATTCGTGGTGCGGTGAACGAACAAGCAGCCCCGTCGAAGCCGTTGCCCAAAGCAGTCACCCGTCGAGCGGTGGCAGGAGCAACTCCTTTCGTTAGCCAGGGGAAGTGGAATTGAACGTACGGTTTTTTATGGCTCATCGTTAGCCGGACTCGCAGAACTCTTTCGCGCTGAATCGCATGGAATGGAACCCGCCCCGTGGAATGCCCAGCTTCTCCAATAGAGGGTGAAGCTGTTTTTCCCGTAGCTTGTTCGCTAAGAAGGCACGCGCATTTCGATTGACGAACAGCAGCTCACTCTTGCCTTCATGCTTCTGAAGGTGAGTGCGCAGCCGGGCTTCAACCTGTGACGGTAGGTCGGAAACTTGCCATTTTCGACGAAGCCGGTTTAGGGCGGGTTCGACCCTAGTCCGATAATATTTTCTTTCTGGTTTAGTCCAGTTTACGCAGTCATCTTCGTCATGAGGCCAGCGGCCCTTGCGTTTCAACAGCCAAGCACCAAAGCGGCCCATGAACTCATTGTAGTCATCGCAGTATTGCGGATTCGCTGGCAGTGTCTTTCGCAACCGCGAGCCACCGAATGCGATGGCGATGGCGCGGAGAAGAAGCACACCGGTGCCGGGTTCACTAACGGAAACCGTCACTTCTCCATTTCACGCTGGGCCAGCATAAAGTGTCCGGAAAGTGTGAAACGACAGTTCTTGGTGAAAAATGTTGTTGTTTGGGGTTCGCTAGCTAAGCCTTTAAAAATGATGTCTTGACCCGCCCGGCCGCCGAAAGCGTATGTCGTCAGGTTTAGTGCCGTGATGCTCACTTCGAACTCATTATCAAACGGCACGGGGGGAGAGGGCGGGAAACTCAGCTGCGCTAGAGTCCCATCGGGTCCAGTGTATTGCATCTGGAACTCTCTTACCGTGGTGGAAAAATCCGTTACGCAAAGCCCCGACACCGAGTCGATCACCGCGGTTTTGCCCATTGGCACGGTGTAGAGTGGCTCGATCCCGCAAGTTGCCGCAACGAACTCGGGCGCATCGCCAAACGTGCAGGTCTTAGACACCACGAATACCTTCGGGTCGTCTGCCTTAACCGTCGGCACCGGATTGGCCAAGGTGTGCACCACCTGCACCAGCGTGGCTACCAAGGGGTGCGCCGTCTTCGGCATAACGAACCCTGCAATCACTGCGATTATCGAAACAGTTCCTAAGACTACCGCAGTCACTTTCGACAATCTCATGTCCTTAGTCCTCCCTTTCGCCATCTTTGTCTGGCCGACAAGAAAACTGGAAGTTATGATGGAGTTAAATATGGGAATCTTTCTCCGATGCAGTCGAACTCCCGCATTGCCGCGAATGGCCGAATAGATGTTTTGTGGGGGTAGACACGCCACACGATCATTCAATAGTTGCTGGACACAGGCTGCCGCCCTGATTGCGGAGAATATTCGCGAGCCTTTGCACGGCGGGCAGTTCCGCGTCGAGGGCGTTTTTAGTGTTTGTCAACAGCTTGCGGCCATCGCGGTCGTCGTCATCGCCAGCGGAGCCCGTGGCGGAATTGAAGGTGGCTGAGGCGCCGCCGGTCGAGCTGCCCTCAGAAGCGATCAACGCGTTCACCTGGTTTTGCAGGCTCATGAGCCGAGTGCCGGCGTCACAGAAAGTTTGCAGGGAGCTCAGATCCAATTGAAGCGTCTCGGACTCGCTGGCCGCCGCCGACTGGTCTGCCACGCTCAAGATGAAGGTCTGGGCATTGGTTTCTGCATCGTGGTTGAATTTAAGAATCTGAATCGCGACATCTCGGAAGTGTGGGTTGGTTGCCAATCGCAAGGCCGCGATATTCGTTTTTTGGACGGCCGGCAGGAGCAGCCCGATGAGGATTGCTATGATCGCCTGAACCACCAGCAGCTCGACCAAGGTGAAGCCCGCTTGGGTCTGGACTTCTAGTCGTGTCTTCATGTTGTCTGCCTCCGTATTTTTCGTTCTTCCGAGCGAGATCTCCGAGTGAGAAACTGCAGCCTCGCAAAAGAACCACCGCTGTGCAAATCTCTCGCGTGGCCTGAGAGCTAGGCGCGGCGCTTCGTCATAAACCACCCTACGACAAGGCCGCTGACGAGAAGCAATAGCGAAGCTGGCTCCGGAACCGCGCTGGTCGATGTTCCCACCGTAACCGATGCCGGCGCCGTCAGATAATTTCCAAAGGAAACAAAATCCGTGGCTGGGTCAAATACGGGCGAGTTCGGATCTACACTGTACAAGTCATAGGTCAGTGCGATGAAACCGGTCGCGCTGCCGGTGGCTCCCGGATCGATCTGGAAACTTCCCATCCCCAACTGCAAATTGTTATCGAACGCCTGAGTAAAGGTGCTACTTTCCGGCGACGGTCCTACCGGGAAGAACTGTGGCCCGATGAAGTCCGTATATGTCCCGAGGGAATTACTGCACGGCGAACTGATTACACCGACGCAGAAGTCCGAGCCGCTTACGACCAGGAAGTTTGTGCCCAGGTTGGTTAGCGTAAAACCCCAGCCGACCGTCGATCCGGCCGGGCCTACGAGGGCTCCGTCGACGGGATCTAGCGTCAAGGTGGGCAGAGTATCTGCCGGCGTCCGCGTGCCCAGCGCAGACGCAAAAAGAATCACGATGAGTGAGACGCGAATCGTTTTGATGAACATTTCCTTGTCCTCTCCCGGTTTTTCCGAAACTTTTCTACTGATACTGGTTAGTGCGAATCACGAACCCAGAAACGGCGCCATTGTTTGCGGAATAAGTGAACTTGGCTGTGAAGCGTGCAGTGGCTGCACAACCCATGAAGTCGAGGGTTACCGTCGTTGTGCCTGTTTGACCGAAGTTCAGAGTCCCCAGAGAAAGAGGAAACGCCGCAGCATTTGTGAGGACTGGTGTGCAAGCTGCGCCAAAGGTTTGCGTCAGCGTGAAATCATGAATGGTCGTTCCCAAGGTAACACCTGGACCGTTATCGAGCAGCGATAGCGTCCACACGCGCGTATTTTGTGGACCTGCTTTCGCAATGATGTTGCCGGCCATAGTTGCAGCAAGCGGCGCGAAATTCGCGGTTACAATTCGGTCCTGGTCCATTACAACCGATGTCGCGGCGCTGCTCGGGTCCGCCACTCCACCGGACCAGTTAACGAAACCAAAGCCCGGGCTGGCGGTCGCCGTCAAAAGGACTACTGAAGCCAAGGCTTCCTGATAGCTGCCTGGCACCGGGTTGGTGCCTCCGGCGCCCGCGGAAGAAATCTGAATCGTCAGCGTCGCAGTCTCAGGAGGTGGCGGTTTGTGGAAAAAGAGACAGTCGCGGCCGAAGATGGTTGTTTCAAAGCAGAGTTCGTACGCGCCGATGTCGAAACCGCCCCCTTGAGGACGCGGGAATCCGCGCTCGTCCGTAGGGAGCGAAGTGCCGGGATCGGCTGCGTCAACAGCAGGGCTGTTCGCATTGGGGGTGATGGCCATTGTTGGCACCATGCCGGGAGCGTTCAAAAACAGCGGACGGAGCAGTGGGTCCGAGCTGCTCACCACTCCCGGACATCCGAAATTATTTACGATCAGGTTTCCGACGCCGCTCGCGTGTACACCCGCTCTGTAGAAGCACTCGTCCGCGCTCGGATTGGAAATAATTGTGTTCTGGAGCGTAAAGAGAGTCGGCGGCGAACTGTCCTGTAGATCAACAACAATTCCAGCGCCTCCGCCAGTGCTGGTGTTGCCACTAATCGTCGAATCCTGGACCGCCAGGCTGCCGTTCACGGCAAAGATTGCGCCGCCGTCCTGGCCGTTGTCGGCGGCGCCGCCGCCAGAATCACCTCTGATTACAAAGTTTCCAGCGAACGTGCTGTTCTGAACTGTGACGTCGCCGAAATGGCTAAAAATCGCACCGCCGAGTGCAGCTCCGCCTCCCCCATGACGTCTGTCGCCTTGGCCCGCAAACTTTCCACCCCCACCTGCGTGTCCATCGCCAAAACCGTTTGCTCCTGCTCCGCCGCCACCGTATCCTCCTTTGCCGCCACTGCTTCCGTCTCCGATCACCGCGTTGGATTCTCCGGGTGCACCCCCGCCGCCCCCGAACCCTCCGTCGCCACCGCGACTGGAAAACGCGGCCTGTCCGCCGCCACCACCGCCACCCCCATATGCACCATTACCGCCGTCGCCTCCTGTTCCGAATGGATCGGGAGCTACGAGCAGTATTCCGGCCCCACCGCCACCGCCACCACCCGCGCACGGAGCGTTTCCACCATCAGCAATACCAATGGTTCCGTCCGTGCCCCTAGGGCCTCCACAGGTGATGCTTTCGAAAACCGTTCCGCCACCGTCTTTGGTTCCGTCTGCGCGGGAACCGCCGCCTCCGCCGCCCCGCCAACCACGGTCGGGCGCGGGCTCCAACGCCTTCCCACCATTTCCGCCGAGACCCCCACCCCCGCCCCCCGCAGCTTGGTCAGTTGTGCTTCCCGCCCCGCCTAAGGCACCGTTGTTGGCGAAGGTACAGTCGACAACTGTAAGGGCGCCACTTACCACATAAATCGCGCCTCCTGCGCCCATTCCCCCGCCGCCGCCATCCGCTCCATTGCCGCCCTTGGCGATAAATCCGGTGATGAACATCTCGCTGATGGTCAGATTTCCGCCGGTACCTACGGCAAAGGCACGAGCATTTAAGCTCGCATTGACCCACTTCAGCGTGGCTCCATTTCCTTGAATGGTGATCGTTGACGTTATGATCGGCGTTGCAGTTGGTCCGGTGAAATTGTGCGCATCATCTACGATGGAACTCATCAGAAAAACCCCGGACGAAGGCAGAACGATTAGGTCGTCTCCGCTACCCGGCACGCATTCCGTGGGGATCAATTGATCCACTCCATTGCTGTCCACAAATGCGACGGCGACGCTGTCGTGTAGATTGGCGGAATAGATCGCTTCCTGGAGCGAGCAACCTCCCGTGCTACTGATTTTCTGCTGCAGAGTCGTCACAAAAATAGTGTTGGCCCCCGCCCGATGAACCCCTGCAACACCCAGAAGTGAGACCAACACAGCCGTGAATTGCATGAGGCGGACAAGAACGCGCATATTAGGCCTCCATTGATATCGAGTGATATCGACCTTTCCCTCAAGACTTCGAGACGACCTGCGGGGACGCATCACAGCGCCAAAGTGATGACTGCGAGTGGAAGACTGCCGTTACTGCCCGGAAAACGTCAATGCAGACCAGATATGAATGAAGAAATATTTGGGTACAGGTCTAACTGCCAGATTCGACAAGAATTACCTTGCAAAAAACATCCCCCCAACCCAGACTGTGCATAAATTGTGGGTGTTTTTCTATGCCCAGCCAGGCGCCTACCTATCGGTTCGGCCCGTTCGAACTCCGTTCGCGGACTCGAGAACTCTACAAGCATGGAACCCGGCTGAAGCTGCGCCCGCAGCCGTTCCACGTTCTGCAGTTATTGGTAGAGCGGAACGGCGACGTCGTGACCCGAGACGAGTTGTATGCCGCGCTGTGGCCGGAAAAACCCTTCGCGGATTTTGAGCACGGCATTAACAATTCGATCAAAGAGCTGCGGGGAATCCTGAGCGATTCGGCGAGCGAGCCCCGTTTCATCGAAACGCTGCCGCGCTTGGGGTACCGGATCATCGTGCCGGTCGGGCTGGGGGAATCTGCGCCTTTCCTTAGCGCCATTACAGCCAAAGAGGCGCCCCTCGAGCAATCATCGCGCCCCGGACAACTCCTCGGATTCCGCGATACTGCTTTGCTCGCCATTCGCCAATGGCACCTTGTTCTGGGGCTAACTGTTCTTTTGGGTGCCGCAGTCACCGCATACTTCGGCTGGTCGTACACCCGATCACCGCAGGCCAGCGGCCATGTAATGCTCGCGGTCCTTCCCTTTACAAATCTTACCGGCGATTCGGGGCAGGAGTACCTCAGCGATGGGCTCACTGAGGAGATGATCTCGCAACTTGGACAAACCGATCCGCGACACGTTGGGGTGATAGCGCGTACTTCTGTAATGCGCTACAAGAACAGCCGCGAACCCCTGGAGAAGATCGGGAACGCGCTGAAGGTGCAGTACGTGCTGGAAGGAAGCGTGCGCCATGAAGCGAACCGGATTCGAATCAGCGCGAAACTCGAGGACATTAAGGGCCAAACGCTTTGGTCCCGAGAATACGCCCGGGAGTCAGCGCACCTGCTGAGCCTGGAGGAAGAGATCGCTCAGGAAATCTCAGGTGAGATCAGCTCAGTTCTTGGCAGCCCTAAGAGTGTCATGCCAGCTAAGACTATCGCTCCAAGTCCAGAACGAGATGAGTCTCAAGATCTGTACCTAAAAGGAATGTACTTCTGGAACAAGAGGAGCATTCCCGGATTCCAGCGGGCAAGCGAGTATCTTCGGCGTGCAATTGAAAAGGATCCGAACAACGCTGCCGCATACGCCGCTCTGGCGAATTGCTACGCATTGGTCGGCGGATACGCGGGCACTCCGCAGACGGAATCCATACCAAAGGCGCGGGCTGCTGCGCTCCGTGCCCTAGCGATAGACGAAAATTTGCCAGAAGCGCACACCGCGGTGGCCTTGATCGTGCAGAATTATGATTGGGATTGGCTGACAGCGGAGAAGGAATACCGCCGGGCGATTGAGCTGAACCCGAACTATGCAACGGCGCACCACTGGTACGCCGAGCACCTTGCCAACAGGGGCCGATTCGATGAGGCACTCGCAGAAAGCGAACGGGCACGGGAACTGGATCCTCTTTCCCTGATCATCGCAGCTGACAATGGCGTGATTCTCTACTATGCGCGCCGGTACGACGATTCGATCAAGCAGTTTCAAGCCGTCGAGGAAATGGAACCACACTTCATTCGGACGGGTATGATTATCTATGCGCAAGTGAAAAAGCAGCAATACACGGATGCTTTGAATATCATTCAGAAAAGGCGTGACATTTACGGCGACGGTGCATGGGCTTGGGCGCAGCTAGCGTATGTATATGGCTCCGCTGGCCAACAGTTGGAAGCTCGCCATGCGGTCCAAAGACTCGAGGAGCTAAGCCGGCACGAGGAAATCGATCCTGCACTTTTCGTATTGGCTAATCTGGGTATACGAGACAGAGAGAAGGCCTTTTTCTTTCTGGACGAGGCATACGCTCAACATTCCGGGAGTCTAACCTCGCTCAAGGTTGATCCGATTTACGATTCCTTGCGGAGCGACCCGCGTTTTCAGCTACTGCTTCATCGCGTTCGACTCGATCAGTGACCCTTCCGTCACAACTACCCCTAAGATAAGCCGACGGCCGTATCAGTGGGTACCGAACCAATTTAGCTCCATTTGGCTCCAATTCATTTGGTAGACAGTGGGTAGCACCGCGACAATGTCGGACTTATTGAGTTTAGTTAACAATTCGGTCCCCACCGCCGCTACCAACATCTCCTTCCTGAACAATCGTTCGCAGATTGTCGAGGGGCCATGAGGGGCCATCACGTCAAGCCACCTGCGCTGGCAGCACCAAACGAACGACTTTGCTGTTTGCCTCTCGCACTGGCTGTGCCTGAACGTGTGCCAGCCAATCCGGCCGAGTCCTTCCTTCGCTGCTGCAGGAACCAGCCAGTTCTCTTGTATTCGCCCTGGCCAATAGGGTTTTCCCGCCTCCGGATTTGCGAGAACATCCAATCGTTCGATCTCGCCAACGGAGCTAACCTCGCTTTATGTTCACGTAGTTTGTCCGTCAGCGAACGGTCAAGAGGCATCCATCGCTGAGAAGCCTGCGTTTTCACATCGCCTTGCTTGCCGTAGACGTATGCTTGTCGCACCGCCAAGCGCAGTCCGTCCCAGCGAACGACCTCCCCCCTGTATGGCCTTGGCATGAGGGAAACACCCGGGGTGTGGGATTTGAGCCGCTCTATAAGAGTGTTCCGCAGGCAGCGCAACGCGATTCTAAGCCCTATCAACTACTAGCATTGGTCGACGCAATACGAGACGGACGCGCGAGAGAGCGAAAGATCGCTGAGCGTGATTTAGTGCATCGGCTACGGGCGACTGATGGCAAAAAATTGCCGCGACACCGGACCAGAGGAAAACCCTGACGAAGCCGAACATCCATATGATAAGTTCGAGAGACAGGGACACGCACCGCGCAGGCGTAGCCAGTCCGGGTTTCGTTCGAGGAGACCAACCGGAGGTCGGCGCTGGTGTACACAACCATTCGACTCCGTACCAAGTTCTTACTTTCGCTTCTGGCGGTGACCGCCGGACTGACGGCGGCTACGCTGTACGTCGTGAGCTACGGCTTCGAGATGCGGGTTTGGGAATCCTTCCGCGGTGAGTTGCACAGTTCCGCTAAAATCTACGAGACGTTTGCGCGGGAGAGGGAGTCGTCTCTCGTGCGCTCGGCACAGATGCTGGCAAACTTACCCAACCTGCGGGCGCTGATGACGACGGAGGACGCCGCGACTATCCAGGACGAGTCCGCGAGCATCTGGAGAATGTCAGGAGGCGACCTGCTGGCGCTCGCGTATCGATCCGGTGAAATCGCCGGATTACAAACGTCGGGAACAGACTTCGGCCGAGCCCAGGCGCAGGAATCGCTTCGAGCATCGATCCAAAACGGGGAATCGCGCAATTGGTGGTTTGGAGGGGGGCATGTTTACGAGTTATGGGTACAACCCATATATTTTGGGGCAGCACAGCCGCAAAATGTACGAGGTATCCTGGCAGTTGGGCACGAAATCAATGAAAACAGGGCGCGAGATTTCAGCCGAGTGGTGTTGAGTGAAGTGATCTTTCGCTCTGGCGAGTCGGTCGTGACCACAACCCTGCCCGGAATGGAAGACAGCCGTTCCACAGTACCTGCAAGTCTCCACGTCGCAATCGAAGGCGATCTTCCGGGGGAATTCGATTACAGAAATGCGCGTTATCTGGCGACAACCGTCAAAACCATTCTTTACGACCAAGGAGATCCGCAAAGAGACTGGCCTCGGGCTGGCGACCGTTTACGGAATTATCAAACAGAGCGGCAGGTTCATCTGTACGACGTTCAAAATTTACCTGCCACACTCGACAAACGCTGTGCTGCTACCCGGCGAGATTCAGAAGGAAAAGCAGCTTGCCGGTGGGAATGAGACGATTTTGGTTGTCGAGGATGAGCCGGGAGTCCTAAAACTGGCATCTGAGTTTCTAAAGGCAGGTGGCTACAACATTTTGGAGGCGTCAGAAGAGGCTGAAGCGTTGAGAATCGTCAATTCACATTCTGGAACAATCGGCATCGTTCTCACCGACATGGTCATGCCGGGCATGAGCGGTTCTGAATTGGCTGAAACTCTGAAGAAGATCCGGCCCGGTACTCGTGTAATTTATATGAGCGGATACGCGGAGTTCTCCCGGAAAAATGGGGAACGGCCGCCTGGTGAGACACGCGTTCTGCAAAAGCCGTTCTCTCGAAACACGTTGCTCGAAAAAGTGCCGGAAGCAATGTTGCACAGCGCCCTTCAGTCTTCAAGATGCCACGAAGGTGGGCGGACCGGCCTGATTGCAGGGCGCGCGGCGCTCTTCGGAACTTGATCTACCGCCACGGGGCGAAGTGCTGCTTGATGAGGAGGCAGTTATGCGAGGCAAAGTGTGGGCGAAAGGTGTGCTGGCGACCGGCGCACTTGCGGGCGCGTTGATGACCCAGACGAACCCGGCTTGCGCACAGGGCACGGAGCAGAGCGCCGGCCAGCAAATGGACCTCGCAACGGTTGGCGCGCTGCTGCAGAAACTGCAAGCGCAGGTTCAGGATTTGCATGCGCAGGTGAGCGACCTGAAGGCGCAGCAGCAATCGGCAAAGGCAGAGTCCGAGGAGCTGCGTAAGGACCTGGACATCGCGAAGTCGCAACTGGTGGCGATCACGGTTCCCGCGGGCAGCGGCTCGCCTGCGCAAACGGCTTCCGTGGCTTCCAGTAAAACGCCGACAGCGGAAGAGCGCATCAGCAGGCTCGAGGAAAACCAGCAACTCACCGACTCCAAAATAGCTGAGCAGAGCCAGACGAAAGTTGAGAGTGGGTCGAAGTATCGGCTCCGCTTCACGGGGGTCGTCCTGCTTAACATGTTTGAGAATCGCGGCACGGTGGAAAATTCGGACTTCCCATTGCTGGCTGAAAACCCGCAATCCCAATTTCTCTCTTCGGGGGGTTCATTCGGAGGTTCACTCCGACAGTCACAGATCGGCATAGAGGCATTCGGGCCGACCATCGCCGGAGCGCAGACCAGCGCCAATCTGCAGTTCGACTTTGCCGGCGGATTTGCGGAAGTTCCAAACGGATCGAGTTTCGGAATTATGCGACTGCGAACGGGCACGGTGCGGCTTGACTGGCCAAAAACATCGGTCGTGGCGGGGCAGGACACATTGTTTTTTGTGCCGAATAATCCAACTTCGCTTGCGACGCTGGCGGTTCCAGCGCTGGCGTACTCCGGGACTCTTTGGAATTGGACGCCACAGGTGCGCGTGGAACACAAGTTCACAGTGTCGGAATCTGGTTCGTTCCTGGTCCAGGGTGGAATCCTTGATTCGCTCACTGGAGACACTCCGCCGTCGTCTTATTATCGAGTGCCGACATGGGGCGAGAAGTCGGGCCAACCTGGCTATGCGACGAGAATTTCGTGGACGCAAGAGATTCACGGGCAGAACCTTACGCTGGGAGCAGGCGGCTATTACGGACGGCAGGCGTGGGGTTTCGGGCGCCATGTGGATGGATGGGCGGGGACAGTGGATGCCAGCTTGCCGCTCGGTAGAAAATTTGAACTGACAACTGAGTTCTTCCGCGGGCGCGCGATCGGCGGCCTGGGTGGCGGGATCGGGCAGAGCGCGCTCTGGAACGGCTCGCTTGCAGATCCGGCAACAGATGTCTACGGATTGAATTCCCTGGGCGGGTGGTCACAGCTGAAGTTCAAAGCGACTTCGAAGCTGCAGATCAACGGAGCGTACGGGCTGGACAATCCGTACGCGCACGAACTGCGAGAGCACGGAGGTAATACGAATTATTATCCTGTGCCTCTGTCCAAAAATGAAAGCGGGTTTGTGAACTTCATTTATCAGCCACGATCCGATATTGTGTTCTCGATGGAATACCGGCGGATCAAGACCTTTACCCTGGATCAGGGCGCAAATGCCGCGAATATTTCGAGCGTCAGCGTGGGATACTTATTCTAGTGCGAATGATCAGTACCTCTCAAAGACTTGGGTTGGTCTTCGTCACGTCGGCTGTTCTCGCGTGCAGCGGGGTTACAGCCCGCGGGCAAAACAATGACGTGACGATGCGCGTGATGGTCCAGAGACAGGCCACGACGAAGCTGGAAAAATCAGCCACCAAGGCAACGGCGGATGCGTCGGAGATTGTGGTGTGGTTGAAGCCTCTCGACCATACTTCCAAGAGTGAAACGGCAGACCCCCCCAATCAAAAGAAATTTCAGCTCGTTCAGCATAACAAGACTTTCCAGCCGCACGTGCTGGTCGTTCCTGTGGGAACGGTGGTCGACTTCCCGAATCGCGATCCATTTTTTCACAATGTCTTCTCGCTGTTTGATGGGAAACGATTTGATCTTGGCCTTTACGAAGCTGGGGCGAGCAACTCCGTGCGGTTTGACCGGCTGGGTGTGAGCTTTCTTTTTTGCAACATTCATCCGGAAATGAGCGCCGTGGTGGTGGCAGTGGATACTCCCTACTACGGGGTTTCTGATCGAAAGGGAAAGGTCGACATCCAAAATGTGCCCGACGGAAAGTATGAACTGCACGTCTGGTATGAACGAAGCCTACCCGACGACCTGAAAACCCTCACACGGGCCGTGACCATTTCTCCAAATTCAAAAGAACTAGGGACGATTCAAGTTCTGGAAAATCCAAGCTTCACATCCGCGCACAAGAACAAGTACGGGCAGGATTACACACCGCCGCCGGTCCCCAGCTACTCGCATCCCTGATTCTGTTTTGAGGAACTACTGGGTAAGCGCAGGGTTTTGTTCGCAGACGGTCCGCACCGCCGCGTGGCGGCTTTCGGCATTCAATTGCCGCATGATGCGATGCACGTGATTCTTGACGGTGAACTCGGACAGATGCAGGCTTCCGGCAATTTCCTTGTTTGTGAAGCCGCGCGCGAGAAGGGCCACGAGCTGCTGCTGCCTCGCCGTAAGGCCGAGTTTTCTGCAAAGACTCTGATTTAAAATCATCGAACCCTCGCGCGAGGTTCGCGCGACGAATTGAAATAGTTCGTGGCAAAGCCACGGAGGACAAACGGCCTCGCCGAGGGCAACCCGCCGAACCGCGGAGATCATGTCCTCTGCGCTGGCTTCACCCAGCAAATAGCCGCTGACTCCCGCACGCACGGCTTGCAGGAACGCCTCCGAATCATCTTCCATCCCGAAGAAAACTACCCTTCGTCCTTCCACCAGGCGCAAAAGGTCTGGTATGAAATTATTGGGAAAGGCAGAGGCGGATGCCTGGTCGGCCAGCAGGATGTCACATTGTGACGCCGCTGCCTGCTGGTAGGCATCGGCGCCGTAGCGAATGGAACCCACGATGGAAAACTCAGACCGCTTTTGAAAGTTGGCGGCCATTACTTCGCGTAGCATGCGATTCTCGATTACGAGAAACAGCCTCGTGGCCCGCGTCGCGTGAGTGTCTCGAGAAGTTTTCATGCTCTAGGGGGGCAGCAGGAAAAATTGGAACTGCTACTCCTGAGTAGACATTACGACCTTATGACTTCAAGAACGGATGGTCAATCTACGCTGTGTCAAAAACATGTCACCTTTGTGTCCCCGGCGAACAGCAATTTCGCGGTTCAAGTCGATGTCTGGAAAATGCCACCTACCACCGGCGAGCCGGACACGTTAGCGGATGGGTGAGATAGCACCGGCGGCCACGTTTTGTTCGGCAGCAGGAAGGCGAACCAGGACTATTGTGCCTGATTCCGAGGTCTGTTCGATGGAGACGCTGCCTGAATGGTCCTGGACAATCTTGCTGACGATTGCCAGCCCGAGTCCGGTTCCGTTGGGCTTGCCGGAACTCACGAAGGGATCGAATAGCGAGGTGCGGATGCCGTTGGGTATACCGTGACCGGTGTCGTGCACGCGGATCTCAAAGCCCGCAGGAGTGTTTTTGGCATCCACCACGATGGAACCTTCGTTCCCCGCCATTGCCTCACAGGCGTTCAGGATCAGGTTAAAGAAGACGCGCTCCAGCTTTCGGGCATCAAACATGCCCTCCAGTTCACCAGAGGAAGACAGCACGATCCGCATATCGCGAAATTCGGGTTTCGAGTGGATGGCCTCGATAGCGCGGCGGATCACCTGATCGATTCGCGTGCAGGTGGGGGTAATTGCACTGCGCTGATAAGAGAGTTCGCGCAGGGAATCGATCAAGTCGGTCATCTGGTTGGCAGCGGTCTTGATCTCCTCGTAAATCTCGTCTTTCTTGAGCTTGAGTTCCTCCGCCTCGTAGAGGAATTCGGCGTTCGCCACAACCGCCGCAAGATAGTGGCGCAAGTCGTGGGAGATTGAGCCCGCGGCCCGGGCCAGGGCGGCGATGCGTTCGGACTCGATGCGTTGCTGCTGCAGCGCGAGCAATTGGCCGCGCATCTGGGCGAACGAGGTGCTGAGTTCCACAAGTTCGGTGCTCCCCCGTGGCGTAATCGAATAGGTGAAATCGCCGGCTGCGAGGGCTTTAACGCCAGCCACAAGATTGTCCAGGGGGTGGGTGATGGTCCGCGCCACAAAACCAAACAGAATCATTCCGAATAGCACGGCGAGACCGCCGGCTACATAGATCGAATAATTCAGCCGTTTGATAAAACTGCTTACGTGGACCATCGGCATCATCACATAACAGCGAACCGGTGAAGGCGATGACCCGTGGAGGAGCACGGAGGAATAAGCGTACTTGTCGGTATCCAGCGCGACTTCGCCGGAAGTGTTCGCGGAAGAAAAAGCGCCGGACCGCATGCGGCGCTGTAGTTCGGCGGAATCCCGGGCGGGAAGGGTGGAGGCGATCACGGTGTCGCCGGTCGTTAAGGCAACAACCTGATTGCCAGTGGCAACCGAGAGTTGCTGAGCGACGGCGGAATCCACCTGATAACCAACAGCAAGAAAACCCAGAGGTTGAATGGTCGGGCCGGCGCCGGAGGTGATGGGGTGAAGGAAAACCCAGTAGAGTCGTCCGTCGTCGTACCACCAGGAAGCATCTTCGCCCGCATCGATGGAGCGCTTCAGGTCACGCTCGGCGGTCTGGGCCGACCAGCCTGGTTTGGTAATGTGGAGGGCGACGACATTTCCGTTTGGTTTGGCCAAGACCAATAGATCGCTCTCTGCGAGTTTCCAGAAGGATTCCGAGCCGTCTTGAATGGTTGGGGCATCCTGCGTCGTCATCAAAGCTTTCATTGTGGGGAGGTCCGCGAGCATTGCTCCCATGCGTGACAACTGCAGCTCTCTTTGCCGTTGAACACTTTCGAATGCGCGGACGGACTCGTCGGTTCCGTCTTTTACCTGCTTCTGAATTTCGGCATCCACGGTTTGCCGGATGAAAAACAGAAGCGAGCCCGTGAGTCCGAGAATAATCAACAGGGCGGCGACGAAGAGTTGGGATCGTAGTCGAAGCGTAGTCATGGAGCGTTAGCACATAAGTTTATACGACTGTTCCGGGAGCCGCGCCACCGGGAGAAAATTTGTATCCTGCGCCGTGCATGGTCATTAGGAAACGCGGAGCGGCCGGATCCGGCTCAAGTTTCTGGCGCAGACGAAGCACATGATTGTCCACCGTTCGCGTGGAAGGATAATTCTGATAGCCCCACACTTCGTTGAGCAACTCCTCGCGAGAGACCACGCGCCCGGCGGAAGCCGCGAGATATTTCAAAAGCTTGAATTCCTGCGAGGTCAGAGTTATGGCCTTGCCCGCCCGAGTTGCTTCCATGCTGGTGAAATCAATGCGTGCATCGCCGAAGGTGAGGACTTCATGCTGGACGGACTTTGAGGCAACTTGAGTCACAGCCGGTGATCCGGGGCCCGTCCGGCGCATCGCACGCCGAACCCGGGCGAGGAGTTCCTTGGGACTGAAAGGTTTTGTTACATAATCATCCGCGCCAAGTTCCAGCAACAGAACTTTGTCTTCGACCTCGGAATTTGCGCTGAGGACCACGATCGGCACAGAGGCGGCCAGCGCCTTAAACTCCCGGCAGAGTTCTTTACCGGAGATGCCCGGAAGCTTCAGATCCAGGACCACGGCGCAGGGAAGTTGCTTACGGAAAAGCTCAAGACCGCTGGGCCCATCGGACGCTATTTGCACCTGAAGCGAGTCGGATTCGAAGAGCCGCTGCAGCGTGCGCTGCATTGCGCGGCTGTCTTCCACCACCAGAACGGTGTCTGTAGACATCGAAATCGAGCCTCCTCGTAAAACGTCTTTCTCGCCCGTGTTAGGCCCGTCCCAGATTGCTGAACTGATCGTTCTCATAATGATACCTCTCTCTTCTCGTTTGACGACTCATGATTGCGCGTGGTCGAGTCCGGCTCGGGCGGAGTTGAGGGCACGCTGCCAGCGCAATTGTTCAAGCGGAAATCGAACCAAGTCTCCCAGGTGGACCCCAGCGCGATGGGCGACATATTTCCATCGCTGAATTCGCCACACAAACGGTCTTTGCGAATCATTGCTCTTCCGGGTTTCGATGGTTAAACGCTCTCGCTTCGGAATCAGCCGGCTTTTCAAATACTTGTTTTTGAGCCTGGAATCGGCGATGAAGTCGGATGCTACAAACAGATTGCTCAAGCTTCCCGGCCAGTCGGTGAGCGCCCAGTTTTCGGAAAAGTGTTCCAACCAAACGCGCAAAGATGCCGTCATGCCTTCGGCGGCCCAGTTTGCGATCCTACTTGGGATTCGGGAGTCGAAAAGCCGGTTCGTCAATGTCAGGATGAAAACGAAAATGCGCTTCATCAGGAGAGCATCGCCGGCTTGCTCGATTAAGCGTGTCCATAAAGCATCGTCTGCGCGATGAAGATCCATGCAATGGCCAATCTCCAGCAGCCAGGAGAGACGCAGCCAGGAACGGAAAGAATGCCGGAAAGCGTGCAGGACCTGGACGAGAAACCGGGTGTCGAGGGGCAGAGCATAGAACCTTACGCCCGAGATATTCATCGGGATGAGGCTGTCCTGGCCATGGCCGGGAAAATCCAAGTTAATCCAGGGTGAGCTTTCGGTAAGTGAAACGTGCAGATCCACTTGCCGGTGATGCTGGATTGCGTAGAGATCATCCGCGCGCGACGGAACATGCTGAAGCGGGGTCGTGAAACACGATTCCTCGGAATAGGACAATTTGGGCGTCGAGTACCCGCATGACCGGAGGACTTCGGCCGCTGCGTCGACGTCGCTCGGGCTGACCAGAAAATCGAAATCGGTTTGATGGCGGAGGCCGGGGTCCACGCAAAAATCGGGAACGAGCGAAAATCCCTTTAGCGTAATCGCAATGACCCCATGGGTGTGAAACGCTTGGTTGATACGTTGAAATTCATCCAGCATATCCCGCAGTCTGCCGTCGTTGCGTTCTCTTCGCCTTTCGAGCGCATCACTCCATTCGGCGCGAAAAAGCCCACGGGTATCCTGCGAGCGAACGGATTCTAGAAGACTCAAGGCGAGGCCGCTTTCGTCCAGCCATCGCATCAACCGGGCGCCTTGCCCGCATTGCAGCGGCGGCAGGGATGCAAGCCCCGCAAGGTCCGGGTCACGCTTGAGGGCTTGAAGCACACTTCGTTTTGGGAAGCCGTCAGGAATCCAGGACATCTTCCTTCACTCCGTCAATGGTTTTCCACGACCTTGATGCAGTTCCTTCCCCTGACAGGCGGCACAGGAAAGGCACCAGATATTCCTGAAAAGTTTTTGTATCGACATCGTGCCCGATAAAGCAGAACAATTCCCGCCGCTCACGATCGAGCCCCAGCATGCACGCGGGTCCCATTCCGACCACGGTGAGCTGACCCGTGATAAGCGTGAGGGGTTCATGAAGCAATCCGGGAACATCGAAATCTCGAATTAGTTTCCATTTGAGGACCGAGGGGTCGGCGGCACCCGTAGCGGTGTCGAGAGAGAAGGTCGGGAGAAGAGAAAAATCATTCGATTCGACCATCACCGTGAACGCGCCGAGGCGGAATCGCGTCCTGAGCGGCGTGGGGACAAATCGCCGCAAAGGATCGAGCGGATCATTGTAATTTGCCGTTTCCAGAGGCGCCATTTCAGTCCTTTGGCAGGAATTCTTCGATTGCACTTGCCGTTTGCATGGGATCGCTGCCGGTACGGAGAATCCAGCTCTGGCAGTTAGAAAGCTGCTTGATCACTTCCGAACGAGCGCGGGCCGTCTCCGGCAATCCTGGCGGAAGCTTCTCGCCATTCCTCTCGAAGAATTGGATCGTGTGCTCCGGGCGGCAGGGAACAAACTGGCAGCCCGGCAGGGAAGTGCGTTCAAGAAACACAAGCCACTTGGGATGGGCACTGGATCTGACAGGTGACTGAAACAGGTTCGCCGGATCAACCTCAAGCGCGAGCTCGCCGTTCAGAGTCCTTTTCGGAGTTTTTGATCGGAGCTCAGGAAAGAATTGAACCGTGTCGGGGAGCAATTTGATGGGAGCGAACAATCCGTGCGCTACCAATCGGCCCGGGTTGTGGGAAACATATGTCCAACCATCGGAGACCACTGTGAAGCCGCGCCTCGCCAGCGCGGCCGTAAGCGTGGACTTTCCCGCGCCGGATTCACCCGCGACCAGCAGCCCGCCGCCGTTGCGATCGAGGCAAGCGCAATGCAGCGGAGCCACGCCCATCGTTGTTCCGAGCAGTCCGATCGCGATCGGAAGCAACTGCACATTCCAAAAGTAGGAATCGCGCGCCGCGGCCGGTGAGAGCACGCCTGTGACTCGTCTTCGCAACAGATCGAAGCTGAAGAGGCTTTTCGGTTCGAGCAGCGCAAAAACCAAATGACCATGGCCACGAAAATGCGGAATCTCCGGAGTATGGGATGCGAGAGACGGATCCTCGATGATTTCCATTTGGAAGGAAGGCGCTCCGGGCGCATCGCTTTCAGCCTGCCATGGTGCGGAAAGGTGCATAACTTCACGTGAGTTTGTGGAAAGCAAGCAGCGCGTTCCCGCGAGAGGAAATTCCGCACGGAAGGGGAGAGTCATTCTGTCGAAGGCAATCATTCCCGTCACAATGTTGTCCACTGTAACGCGAAATCGTGCGTGCAAAACGCCTCAGAAGAAGAAATGACAGGCATGTGACATGACCGTGACAATTACGCGCCGCGGCCTCGGTTAACGTTTCTTGTGCGGTTTTGAGATGAGGCCGATGTCCAAGAAAGTAGTGTTCTTTTTCCCCTCGTTCGCGAGTTCGGAAGCAACAGCTCCACTCGGGATTCTGGCGGTCGCTACCCCACTCCTTCGCAACGGGTACTCCGTAAAACTGGTCGATTCAACGATTACGCCAAATTTCAAGAAGCGCGTGCTGGAGGAAGTGAAAGACGCGCTATGTCTAGGAATTTCGCTGGTGACCGGGCCGATGATCCGCGAAACGGCCGAGATTGCGAAGGCCGTAAAAGCGTGGAACCCGGAATTTCCAATCATTCTCGGCGGGTGGCATCCGTCTCTTCTGCCGAAGCAAACCCTGGAAGCGCCCTACATCGACATTGTTGTGCGGGGCCAGGGCGAAGAATCCCTTCTTGAAGTGGTGCAGCATCTTGAAAATCGCGCTCCTCTGGATCTGATTCCAGGCATCGGCTTCAAGAGAAACGGCAAGTTAATTTTCACCACGGAACGCCCCCTACGGCCCATCGTGGATTTGCCGCCGAAAGCTTATCAACTCGCCGATTTCGACGCCTACCAACGGAGTTGCGGCCGGCGTTGGGCCATGTATGTCTCCAGCCTCGCCTGCCCGTTCAACTGTGCGTATTGCACGAACGCCGGGGTGTACGGGCGAAAATGGAATGCGTTGCCGCCGGAGCAATTTGTTGAAGAAACCGTGGACTTGGCCACACGCTATGGCCTGGAATTGCTCTGGGTGGTGGACGACAACTTCCTCGTCGATCTCGACCGCGCACGTGCCATCGCCGAAGGACTGGTGCGAGCCGGGGCGGACTTCAAGTGGAGCATCCAGGCAACGACCAACTTGACCGCCCGGTTAAGCACGGAGGACTTAAAACTCCTGCGGCGCGGCGGGCTTCATCAGATCTGCCAGGGTGTGGATTCGGGCTCCGAGAAGGTCCTGAAATTGATGAACAAAACGTTTCAGGACTTCGATTCCATTTATGAAAGCGCGGCCCGCTGCTTGCGGGCGGGAATTCGCCCCTCGTTCAATGTGATGTTCGCGTTTCCCGGTGAAGGATCGAAGGAACGCCGCGAAACTATCGATTTCATGATGGACGTCTGCCGCCGGCTTCCCGGCGCGGAGTTCTGGACCAACATTTTTACTCCCTATCCTGGCTCGCCCATCATGGAACGGGCAGAAGAGATAGGGATTCGCGTGCCGTCCTCCTTCGAAGGCTGGGCCGAATTCTTCCCGCGCTACACGGTGCTGCCCTGGCTGAGCGGAGCAGAGCACAAACGCCTTCAGGTGATGAGGGAATATTTCAGGATTGCATTTGACCGCTTCCCGATTGGCGTGGACACGCGCAAGCGGTCAACGCGGATCATCCAGAAGGCTCTCTCGCTGCCAGCACGCTGGCGGCTTGACCACGACGTCTATCGGTTCCCGGCCGAATTGTGGGTTAACAACCGGCTGAATCGGAAAAAGTCGGACTTCAAGCCGGTTGTTGATGCGAAGCGCCTGGAGACCGCGACAAGCGAGGCGGCATGTTGAAGAAGAACAAGGTCGTCCTCTTCTATCCGCCTTACGATGGCCCGCCCCTCGGCGCGCCACTTTGCCTTTTGAGTCTTGCAGCTCCTCTTCTTAACGCAGGATTCGACGTCACCGTGGTGGATGCCGCGATCGATCCCCGATGGTTCGAGACAGTTCTGCGGGAAGCGCGCGGCGCGCTCTGCCTGGGCATTTCGATGCTCACCGGACCGATGATCCGCGGCGCCATTCGCATGGCGAAAGCGATGAAGAAGGAGGCTCCCGAAGTGCCGGTGATCTTCGGGGGTTGGCATCCGAGCCTTGCGACCGCGCAGACGCTTCAGGAAAGTTACGTTGACGCAGTGGTCCGCGGGCAAGGCGATCTCACGCTTCTGGAAATAGCGGAGAAGTTGAAAGCGGGGGAGGATTATCACGACGTTGCCGGCGTGTCTTCCCGGCAATTCGGAATGCCTCGGCACATGCCGGAGCGCCGCGTGGCCTTGCTGGATGATCTGCCGACACCGGCCTTTGAACTGACCGATTTCGATGCTTACGAGCGCGTTTCAGGCGAACGAAAGCTCTCTTATGCCACCAGTATTGGGTGCCCGTACGCCTGCAATTACTGCACCGACATGGTTTTTTACAAGCGGCGGTTCAACGCCCTCGCAGCTGATCGCGTGGTCCGAGAAGTTAGCGATCTGGCGACCCGCTATCGCATCACGGATGTGGCGATGCTCGACTCCAATCTGCCGGTCGATTGGCGCCGAGCGCGGGATATTGCCCAGGGATTCGTTGACGCAAAGACAAATTTTCGCTGGACCTTTCAGGCGTCCACCGATTTTCTCTGCCGAATGAGCGACGACGATGTGCGGCTGCTTGGGGCAAGCGGCGTCTCGCACATGGGATTCGGGACAGAATCGACGTCAAGCAGCGTGCTGAAGCTGATGAACAAGCGGCACCAGCGCGTGGACGAAATGTACGAAACCGCGCGCAAAGCGGCCTTGGGAGAGATTCACGTCACCTTCAACCTGATTTTCGGCTATCCGGGCGAAACGGAAGCCGATCGCGTTGAGACGCTCCGTACGATGGGCGACATGGCGCGCCAATTCTGGAATGTGAGTTTTTCTCCGAATATTTTCACACCCTATCCGGGAATCCCCATCTGGCCGGAACTTCGCGCCATGGGTCTACGAGAGCCACAGTCCCTGGAGGAATGGGCAGAGTTGCCGCTAGGCCGCAATGTTTTGCCGTGGCTACAGGGAAACGAGTTAATCAAGCTGCGAAGAATGCTGGATTTTTTCCTCCTCAACAATCAATTGCGCAAAGCAACCAAAAGGTATCCAAAACTTCGCACGGGAATCCGGCGAATGCTCGGCGCGCCGATTCGGTGGCGTATCCGGACGAACCAATACTCGTTTCCCTGGGAGCTCTGGATCGGGCGGAAACTCGAAAAAATTGTCAGACGCCGGTCGCTGGTGACGGGGCAGCAATTGAAGCAGGAGGGTGCTGAAGCATGCTAAACGCGTTTCGCGCCTTGCTTTCGATGCGCGGGAGAGAGAAAAGTGGCTGACGTACTTCTTACCCACTCCTACCACCTGCCGTTTGACCGCAAGCAGGTACGAAAGATGGAGCCGTACCCTCCGCTGGGGACGCTATATGCCGCGGGCCTATTGCGCGCACACGGAAATTCTGTCGCGGTGTTCGACACAATGCTGCAGGAACCGCAAGCGGGTTTCCGCGAGGCGCTCCGTGAGCATCGCCCGCGCATTGTCGCTATTTATGAGGATGATTTCAATTTCCTCACGAAAATGTGTCTAACGCGGATGCGCGACGTGGCGTGGGGAATGATTGAAGCCGCGCGGCAAGCTGGCGTCAGAGTTGTCGTCCACGGGTCGGACGCCACGGATCATGCGGCCGATTACCTGCGCAACGGCTGCGACTACGTGCTCGAAGGCGAAGCAGAGTACGCGTTGCTGGAACTGGTGAGCGCGATGACGGGCGGAGGGGATCCTACGACGATTCCCGGCGTGAAATGGCTGAAGGGCAGTGGAAGGCAGGCGTCGGTGGAAATGCGCGCACACAGGCCGATGCATGGACGCGGGGACTTGCCGCTTCCAGCGCGCGACCTGATTGATGTCACGAGCTATCGCACCGCCTGGAAAAGCCCGGGGCGCCCCTTCTCGCTGAACCTTATCGCCAGCCGTGGATGCCCGTTCCGTTGCAACTGGTGCGCAAAGCCGATTTTTGGGGATGCCTTTCAATTGCGGGCTGCTGCCGAAGTCGCTCTTGAGATGAAATTGCTGAAGGAAACCTATGGCGCCGAGCACCTGTGGTTTGCCGACGACATCTTCGGCCTGAACCGGCACTGGTTGCAGGATTTTGCGCGGTGCGTGGAAGAGCAGGACTGTGCGATGCCATTCAAGATTCAGGCGCGCGCGGATCTCTTGACGAAGGAGAGCGTTCACGCGCTGAAGCGGGCGGGGTGCGCCGAAGTGTGGATGGGCGTGGAATCCGGCTCACAAAAAGTGCTGGATGCGATGGAAAAAGGCCTTCGCGTCGAGGAAGTAGTTGTCGCCCGCGACTACCTCAAGCGCGAAGGGATTCGTGCCTGCTATTTTCTGCAATTGGGTTACCCCGGGGAGCGATGGGAAGACCTGCAGAAAACGATTGCGCTCGTTCGCGAGACGCGACCGGACGACGTTGGCGTTTCGTTTTCGTACCCGCTTCCGAATACCCGCTTCTACGCGAAAGTGAAACAGCAGCTTGGGGCTAAGCAAAACTGGTCGGACAGCGAAGACCTCTGCGTCATGTTCAAAGGCGCATATTCCGACCGGATGTATCGCGCCGTGCGGGACGCTCTGCACGCGGAAGTGGAAAGCTGGAAGCCCGGTCAGGCACGCGAGGCTCATCCCGATTTGTGGAAGGAAGTCGCGGCGTTGGAGCCGGTCTGCCGGAATCCGGATGCCATGGAATTCAGCGAAGTCCCGGTCAAGCGCGAGTTTCCGATTCTCTCGAATTCGCCATTTGGTCTTCGCGCCGCGCAAACGGGGATTGTTGGGGGCGGCAATGACTGACCTCCTCCTCACACACGGCTATTTCATGGCGGAGGATCCCAAGGAACTCCAGATTCGGAAACCGTATGTTCCGCTAGGCATTCTCTATATCTGTTCGCATCTTCGTCAGAAGGGGTTCAGCGTGGACGTGTTTGACACCACGTTTTCGGCGACCGCGGATTTGATCTCTCATTTGCAGTCCGAGCCGCCTTCTGTTTTGGGAATCTACGCCAACCTGATGACGCGAAAAAAGGTCATTGAGATTCTGACCGTAGCGCGCGGCGCGGGTTGGAAGACCGTTGTCGGAGGGCCGGAGCCCGGTGCCTACGTCACGGAGTATCTCGAAGCCGGTGCGGACATCATTGTGTTTGGAGAAGGCGAAGAAACGATGGAAGAGCTTCTCCTTGCCCTGCGCGCGGATTCGCTTGCGGCTTTGCGGATGGTGCAGGGAATTGCGTTTCGGGAAGAAGACGGACGGGTTCATCGCACTGGCGAGCGGCCGCAAATCGCCAATCTGGATTCACAACCGTGGCCCGCGCGGGAGACCGTGGAGATCGAACGCTACATGAAGACCTGGAGCGAGGCCCACGGAAAGAGTTCGCTTTCCTTTATTACGGCGCGAGGCTGTCCGTATCGTTGCCGGTGGTGCAGCCATCAGGTGTTCGGCATGACGCACCGGCGCCGGAATCCGGTCAAGGTGGTCGACGAAGTGGAATGGCTGCTCACTCGCTATCAGCCCGACATGGCATGGATCGCTGACGACGTGTTCACGATCCATCACGGTTGGCTGCGTAAATACACCGAAGAGATGCGGAGGCGCGGGTTGCACGTGCCGTTCGAATGCATTTCGCGCGCGGACCGCCTGAATGCGGAAGCGGCTGATCTGCTGGCGGAACTGGGATGCTTCCGCTTGTGGATTGGTTCGGAGAGTGGGTCGCAGCGAATTCTGAATGCCATGGAGCGCGGCGTGACCGTGGAGCAGGTCCACGCTGCGGTCGATCTCTGCAAAGCGCGCGGCATTCAGACAGGCATGTTCCTGATGTGGGGATACGAAGGGGAAGAACTGGAAGACATCGAAGCGACCATCGAGCATGTCAAGCGGACAGATCCCGATTTATTTCTGACGACGGTATCTTACCCGATCAAGGGCACGGCGTATTACCAGCGGATTGCCAGTTCGCTGGTACAAGTGAAACCGTGGGGAATTTCCTCTGACCGGGAAATTGCCGTGCAGGGAAGGCGCTCGCCTGAGTTCTATGAAAATGCCGACAAATTGTTGCGGAGCGAAGTAAAGCTGGCGCGGCTCCCGCACAGCGCGGAGAACGAACCGATTGAGCGTGAATTGCAGCAGCAAGTGATTGCGCTTCGCGAGTCACTGTATGCGAAGTCCTGCCAGGTGTCACCGTGAACGCCGCCGCTAACGCGAATTTCTCCACGGCTGTAGAGGCCTTCGACCGCGTCGCCGGGTCATACGATGACTTGTTTACGCGGACGGTGATTGGGCAGGCTCAACGCAAACAAGTGTGGAAGCGACTCCTGCAGGCATATGCCCCCGGAGACAGAGTTCTGGAATTGAATTGCGGCACGGGCGAAGATGCAACGTTTCTTGCCGCGCGAGGAAGGAGCATCGTCGCATGTGACGGCTCGGCCGAGATGATCAAAGTGGCCAGCGCCCGCTCGCAGGGAGAGATGAAAGATGGCGACTTGATCTTCAAGCACTTGGCCAACGAAGACTTGCGCCTGCTGTCCCGCCGGCAACTTTTTGACGGAGCCTACTCAAACTTTTCTGGCTTGAATTGTCTGTCGGATTTGCAGCCCGTTGCGCGGGACCTGGCTTCACTAGTTCGGCCGGGCGGTCGCGTTTTGATTTGCGTATGGAGCCGGGTGTGTGTGGGAGAGGTCGTGTGGTACCTGCTTCACGGCGAATCACGTAAGGCGCTGCGGCGATTTTCTGGCAAGGCGAAAGCGAACGTTGGAGGACTCACCATTACGGTGTCTTATCCCACCGTGAATGATGTCCAGCATGCATTTGCGCCGTGGTTTGAGTTGGATTGTCGCCAGGCGATAGGGCTCTTCGTGCCGCCGTCCTATGTGGAAAGTTGGGCGAGTAGACATAGCACCATCATCAGGTACCTCGCGAAAATGGACGGCATGTTCGCGAATGTTCCGGTTCTTCGCGATTTAGGCGATCACGTACTTCTGGAGTTTGCGCGATGCAATCAGTAAGCGACACAATCAGATCCGCGGGGATTGCCAGCATCCCGTGGATCCCGCCTGGGACCACCGTGCGGTCACCATCTCTAGGATTGCGTTGCCCGGAGTGCCGCGAGCTTTTGATTGCTCTTTCCCACCGCTCGCTTGCCAGCGAGAACTCAAGCGCCCACTGCACAAGATGCGGCGGCGCGTTTGAACAAGCTCATGGCATCTGGCAAAGCTTGCCGGAATCCCGCCATGCTCATTTGGCTCAATTTATTGAGGTCTTCGAGCTAGCTGGCCAGGATGTTGGCAAGGGGAGCAGCGAGTCGGACTTTTATTTGGCTTTGCCGTTTCGTGATCTTACGCAAACCGAAACGCGGCGGTGGGCGATCCGCGCGAAAACGTTTCGCTTCCTTCAAGAGGAAGTTCTGTCTGAACTGGCAGGAGAAGGTGACCCACCGCTCACGATTCTCGATCTTGGCGCGGGAAACGGCTGGATGTCGTATCGTCTCGCTCGTTTGGGGCACCGCCCGGTGGCGGTCGACCTGCTTACTAACTCCAGGAATGGGCTCGGCGCAGCTTCCCATTTTCGGTCCGAGCTGCCGGAACTCTTTCCACGCTTTCAGGCTGAGTTCAACAACCTGCCGTTCGCCGACGGGCAGTTCGATTGCGCCATTTTTAACGCTTCGTTTCAGTTCTCCGAAGATTTCGACCAGACGATCGCGGAAGCTGTCCGTTGTTTGCGCCCAGGCGGCGTTTTGATCATCGCGGATTCACCCACATATTCCGTGGAGACAACGATGTCACGCTCTCAAGAGAGAACAGGAGCTCGTGATCCGAAAGAACCTGGACTATGTACGGAAGGGCTTGCAGGTCGCGAATACCTGACTCCGCAGCGATTGATTGCTTTGGAAGTGCGCCACAACTTCGAGTGGTCGGCCCACCGTTATTGGTGCGGCTTTCGCTGGGCGTGCCGGACGTGGCTGGCGAAATGGCGGGAAGGTGGCGAGCCGCCACAATACATTCTCTATAGCGCTCAGGTGAAAACGCGATGATCATTCTTCTGAATCCGAAGGCCACACGGCCGCGCAACCGCCGCCTTCCTTTATCGGTGATGGCACTTGCCGCCGTACTGGAAGGCCGCGAGTCCTACCAGATTGTGGACGGCCACGTGGACGAAAATCCCGTAGAGACGATCCACGACCTGATACGCACACAAAGTGTTGAATTGCTTGGTGTCACTGTGATGCCGGGACCTCAGATGGCTGCGGCAATGAATATCTGCAGGGCCATTCGGCAACTCCATCCAAAGCTTCCCATTGTGTGGGGCGGCTATTTCCCTTCGATCTATACGGACGCGGCCCTGAACGCGCGCTATGTGGATTACGTCGTACGCGGGCAGGGAGAAGAGACACTTCTTGAATTGATTGAAGCGCTTCGCGGGAAACGCTCGTTCGACGGAATCAAGGGACTTTCCTACAAGGACATGTTTGGGTTGCACCGCCACAATCCGGAGCGACTGATGAAGGGGCCGGATGCTTTTCCCTGGTCACCATTCCACCGTGTCCCGGTCGCAAAATATTTGCGGCCTTCCTTTTTTGGAAAACGAACCACCGCCCACCACGCCAGCATTGGTTGCCCCTTTCGCTGCAGTTTCTGCGGTGTTCACGCCGCGTACGGCACCCGCGAACTTCTGGAAAGCCCGGCGCGCACGGAAGCGATCCTGCGCCACCTGAAGACGGAGTATGGTGCGGATTCCGTGCAGTTCTACGATATGAACTTTTTTATGGGGGAGAACCATGCGCGGGAAGTCGCCAGGCGGATTGAGCCGCTCGGGCTTCGCTGGTGGTGCGAGGCGCGCGTGGACATCTTCAACCGCTATTCCAACGAGACGCTCGAGGCTCTGAAACGCGCGGGCTGCACCATGATTTTCTTTGGCGCGGAGTCTGGTTCGGACTGGGTTTTAAAAGAGATGCAAAAGGACATCACCACGGAGCAGACCATTGCGGTGGCCCACCGTATCCGGGAATTCGGCATTATTCCGGAATTTTCCTTTGTGATAGGCAATCCACGCGACCCGGAACGCGACACGCGGGAGACGCTTCAGTTCATCCGCAAGCTGAAAAAGATCAATGAGGATTCGGAAATCATTATTTATCACTATACGCCGGTGCCGCAGCGCACCGGGATGTACGGAGAGATTGACGGCAAAGTGTCGTTTCCGTCCAGCCCCGAAGAATGGGCGACGAAGCAATGGATGGACTTCACCCTTCGCATTGACCCGAACACGCCCTGGCTGACGCGCAAAACCAAGAAGCTGATCGACAATTTTGAGGTGGTCATCAATTCCCGCTGGCCGACGGTCCAGGACATTCGCGCGCCGCGCTGGAGCCGCACTCTGCTGAAATCGCTCAGCTCCTGGCGGTATGCCGCGCGCATCTATGCCTTTCCCAAGGAGCTTCGCCTGGCGCAGCAATTCATCACCTTGCGCAAGCCGAAACAGGAAAGTTTGTAGAGCGGCCGGAGCGACGGCATGGCCAGCACCTCCACAACACCGAGTCTTTCGCCCCGGGAAGGGTATCGCCGCTGGGCGCGAAGCTACGACACTGATCTGAATCCCATCCTGTCGCTGGAAAAGCGTTATCTGGAGCCGATGCTTCCCTCGTCGGCGGGTTTGGACATAGTCGACGTGGGTTGCGGCACGGGTAGGTGGCTACAGATTCTGAGGGACACAGCGCCGCGCAGCTTGCTTGGCATTGATTCATCCCCGGAGATGTTGCGTCGGGCGCGAAGGAAACTGCATGGAGTCGCGAGATTGGTTCACGCGGACGGCTCCGAGGTTTCACTGGAGCCGGCGTCGGCTGATCTTGTTCTCGGCAGCTTCCTGCTGAGCTACGTCGAGAATGCCCAGCGATTGTTATTGAACGCCCACGCGGCGCTGCGAGAGAATGCTTCGCTCTTCCTTACGGATGTCCATCCCGAGACAACTCTTGCACTCAATTGGAAACGCGGAGTTCGTAGCGAACCTGGATTTCAAATCATTCGAACCGTCGAAAGGTCTATCGAATCGGTGATCGCCTCCTGTGAAGAGGCCGGCCTGCAGCTTGTAACTCGCCTTGAACCAGCATTTGGCGAAGCGGAGCGAGGAATGTTCACCGCGGCGGGAAAAACCGCGGAATTCGCGAGGGCGGTGGGTTACCCGGCGATCTACATTTTGGAGTTTCAGCCCAAAAACACAAGCCGGATTGAATTCGCACCCGTGGAAAGGGATTCGGCGATCACTTCGATTTGCAATGCCCGCATTTCCATCGGACCACAGGAACGCGCAAGTGGAACGCTGAATCTGTCCAATTCTCACATCGCATCTATCGGTGTAGGCACAGCGACCGCCCCATCGCTCATAGATTCCCATTCGGCCATAAATCTGCAAGGCTTCCTGCTGTTGCCGGGTCTGGTGAACGCTCACGATCATCTTGAGTTCGCGCTGTTTCCCCGACTGGGAACCGGCGAATATCACAATAGCGTGGAGTGGGCAGAGGACATCCATCGCAGAGAGTCCACCGTCATCGCAATGCACCGGCAGGTTCCAAAGGATGTGCGCTTGTGGTGGGGAGGGATTCGCAATCTTCTGTGCGGCGCCACCACGGTTTCTCACCACAATCCTTATGACGCCAATGTATTTGACAACGATTTCGTTGTGCGTGTGCTGCGCGAATACGGCTGGGCTCACTCCATGACTATGGATTCGGGCGTTGCGCAAAAAAAGCGGCAGACGCAAGCTGGATTGCCATTTGTGATTCATCTCGGAGAGGGAATCGACAAACGAAGCGAGGATGAAATCACGGACCTTCAGCGCCTCGGCGCACTCGATGAAGATACTGTGCTCGTTCACGGACTGGCCTTGGACAAAATGGGCAGGGAGTTGCTCCACGAGTCCGGTGCGGGATTGATCTGGTGCCCTAGTTCGAATGTGTTCCTTTTCGGGCGCACACTTTCCGCGCGCGCGATCGAGTCCATGTCGCGCTTGGCGCTGGGGAGCGATTCGCCTTTGACCGCCGTCGGAGATTTGCTCGACGAAGTTAGATTTGCTTGCGGCCTCACACAACTTCGTCCCGAAACCATGTATCACCTCGTCACTCGCCGGGCGGCGCAGTTGCTCCGATTGCGGGAGGGGCAAGGAAGTCTTCGCCCGGGAGGCGTTGCGGATGTTGTTGCCGTGCGCGATCATGACCGTTCACCGGCGGAGACGCTGACAACTTTATCCTACCGCGACGTCGAACTTGTTTTGATCGGCGGGTGTGTCCATTTGGCGTCCGATGAAATATGGGAGCGTTTGCCGCAGGGCACGCGTATAGGACTCCAGCCAATCGTAGTCGAAGACACGCTATGTTGGGTTCGTGCACCAGTGGAGCGCCTTTTCCGTGAAACCGAACCACATCTGCCAGATGGAATCTTCCTCGGTGGAAAGCGAGTGAACTTTGCTGCCCGTCACTGAACGCGCTTCGGACTTGCACACGGCCTCTGCCGATCCGCACATTGTCAATTGCCTGCCCGTGCTGGTGGTGCATGCGCACAGCTCCTGCAATTGTCGTTGCCTGATGTGCGACATCTGGAAAACCAATCCAGGAAGGGCATTGCGCGCGCGCGATTTGCAACCGCATCTCGAATCCATTCGCCGCCTGGGAGTTCGCTGGATCGTGTTCTCGGGCGGCGAGCCGCTTATGAACCCGGAGCTGCCCGAACTGTGCGCGATGCTCCGGGAGGAAAAAATTCGCCTGACGCTTCTGACCACGGGATTGCTTTTGGGGAAGAATGCCGATCAAGTCGTTGCCAGCTTTGATGATGTGATCGTTTCACTCGATGGCCCTCCAACGGTGCATGATGCGATCCGGCGAGTCGCGGGCGCCTTCTCGCTTTTGCGCGCTGGAGTGGAGGCGCTGAGGGAACGCCGCCCCAAATTTCACATCACAGCGCGCACCGTGGTGCAAAAAGCAAATCACGCCAGTCTGCGAGAAACTGCGTGCGCTGCCAGGTCGCTCAAACTGGACGCTATTTCCTTTCTGGCTGCAGACCTCACATCAACCGCGTTTAACCGCCCCGTCGTGTGGCCCGAGGCCCGGCAGGAAGAAGTGGGCTTATCGGTGGCGGAATTGCATGTTTTGGAGTCGGAGATCGAGTCTCTGATCCAAGAAGCGTCACAAGATTCAGAAGACGGCTTCCTCAGTGAGTCGCCCGAAAAACTGCGCCGCATCGCCCGTCAGTTCAGCGTGCAATTGGGATTGCAGAAGAGCGAATCGCCGGTCTGCAACGCGCCGTGGGTCTCCGCGGTTGTGGAAACTGACGGTACCGTGCGCCCGTGTTTCTTTCATCGGCCGATTGGCAATCTAGGGGATCAGTCGCTGGAAGACATTATCAACAGCAAATCGGCGCTGGATTTTCGCAAGGAACTCGACATTCCGAACAATCCAATTTGCAATCGTTGTGTCTGCTCGTTGAATTACCGCTTGTGACTTGCGCGGGTGCCGCTGGGCCTTGGGGAGTCGTCGCCCGAGTACATTTGGGGTTCTCCTAGGCTGCCGGCCTCAGGCAGATTCCGCAGGTAGACGACGATCGACCAAATCTCCCTGTCCGTCAGAATCCCTTTGGAAGCAGGCATGCCAGACGGAGAAATTCCGTTGTCCAGGATCCACTTGAGTTGTCCATCGGTGTAGGACTGCACGGTTGATGATTTCAGGGACGGCACGGGTGGCGACATTCGATCCGCGAACGGCACGCCTGTATTCTGTCCATCGAGACCGTGGCATACCACACAATAATGAGAAAACGCATCTTTTCCACTCGCAATCGTCTCCGGAGAAGAACTCAAGGGATTTTGAACGTCTTTCCCTCTCACGGTTACAGAATGCTTGATGCGAGTGAGCGCCGAAGTTTCCCATTTTCCAGGAGGCGAGACCCTGCACCCCGTGAAGCAAATACTGAGAGCGGCGGCCGCCACAAATGCCTTGTGTTTCATTGCGCCCCGGGTTCAACCACGTGGACAGTTAGCGTCATGGATCCATGTCCTGAGCCGCAAAAGTGGGCGCACTTGCCTGCGAACGTGCCAACGGCTTCCGGTGTGAAGGTAATCGTCGCAGCCTGGCCCTTCTTCACTTCTGTCCGTATGCCAAGGTCCTCGACGACCAAGCCATGACTTACGTCTTCGGACTGGATGATGACCTTGACTGGCTCGCCCTTTTTCACGGTGATTTCGTTCGGGTCAAACGCGAAGCGGCTTGCCCGGATGGTAATCGTTTGGGGATCGTGGCTCGTCTTAGGAGCGTGATCCGGGCGTGCCGCCGCATAGCCTGCGAGTATTGCAAACGAACTGCTAATGGTCAGAATGGTTTTGAGTTTCATGAACAAGGTCCCGTTATTGGTAGTTTCGCAAAGGAATACCTGCAAAGTGACAGTAAGGCGCAGACTCTGCCGCGCCTGAACCATTGACAGGCTAACGTTTCGTTCGTTTTCAGTTGTCACGGAGAAGTCAAACCAAAGTCATCTTCCTGCTTGCAAAAAAATGCGCCACACGCGGTCGTGACCGGTTCTGGTCCAAATAGGTACTCACGCGATAGTCCGAATTAGTCCCCGCGGCTGTCCACGATTGGACCTGAACCCACCGAGGCATTCGCCCGATACTTGGGCATCGAGGGCACAGCAATGGAGAAGATGAAGCGGATTCTGGTGGCCAACACGCCACGGCTGATGCGGGAAGCGGTTGTGGCAACACTTGCCGATCAGCCGGACATTGAGATTGTCGGTGAAGTGTCCGATGAAGCGGAAATCCTCCCGCGAGTTCACGCCACCCTGCCGGATCTTCTCGTCGTCGCTTTGGACGAGTCGGGAACACGTCCGCAGATCTGCGACCGGGTGCTGCGCGAATACCCCGCGGTGCGCATTCTGGCGGTGGCGTCGCGCAAGGATCGCACTATTTGTTATTGGGCCTCGTTCGATATCCACTCCGACGATATCGAATCTTCGCCTGCTGGAATCCTGAGCGCCGTTCGCAATTCAAACAGCTTTGGAAGGAGTGTTTCGTGATAGCCGCCTGGGAGGAACGAAGGAAATTACGGGGACGCATCAGAGCCGACGCATTTCCGTTGGCTGCGGCGTTGCTTTTCTGCTGTGTAAGTGTGAATGCACAATCAAACGGGACTCGGCGCATGGCCCAGAATCCCCCGCCGGCTTCCCCAAAGTCCGATACTTTCGAACTTGAGAAGGAAAACTCCAACCATGTTGCGGCCTCGCCGGAACAGATTCGGGAAATCCTGGTGAAAGACCCGGGTCTCCTTGTGGAGTTAAAATTCTGGATATCCAAGGAAGCAACTGCCAACGGCCAGGTCGTGGACGACGCGGATCTGACCGACCACGCCATTTTCGATCGGCTGGCGGAGGATGTCGTGTTTCGCGCGGCCGCCACCCGGCTGCTGCAGCGTTATGGCTATCTTCGCCCGGCCGTCAACCCGGATTCGGAGGTCGGAAAAGAGCAGGAACTTGTTCTGAAAGAACGGGCACGCCGGCTCGTGCAGATCGAGGCGCAGGAAGATGCCGAATCCATCAAGCGCCCAACTGAGGATGAAGAAGCCCAGCAAACAAATCAGCGAAAGGGAATGTGCGATCCGCGCCGCGATGAAAATTGCAGCGAGAAGGAACCGCAGCGCTCGAGACTAGGGAACGGTGAGCCGGGCGTGCCCGGACAGCCGAAGTCAGACTCACAAACGACGCCTGCTCCAGCTGACTCCTACGGCAGCGCGCCAATCTTGCGCGCCGGACTTACTAATGGTCCGGCGGAAGCTTCGACGCTTGGCATGGAAGGCGCAACAGACTCCGCGCGCCTTGCCACGATAGCGTCATCGCGTGAATCTCTTTCTTCTCGAAATTTGCCGGACGTTCGGGACGGTCTAGTTGGAGGAATTACCAGTCTGGGTGCAAGTCTGGATCCGAGCTCTTCACTCCTTAATTCCAAAGCCGGGCCGAACCCCGAATCCACGCGCTCGAATTCCGATCTTCGGACGAAGAGTCGGACGTCGTTTCCCTCCCAGCGCGAAAAAGATACTTCGCTGGGCGCAATTGTCCACAAGCAGAATCCGTACGCGGATATTCCTTCGCTCTACGATTTATACGTCCAGGCTCCCGCGCGAGAGCGGGCACCCGAGCGCTTCGGCATCGATATCCTGAGCAGCGGCTTGCGCGAGTCCAATGTGGTGCCCATGGATCTTCCCGTAGGGCCGGATTATGTGGTGGGTCCCGGCGACAGCCTGGCGATCGATCTCTGGGGTGGCGTTTCGCAGAGGCTGGTGCGCACGGTTGATCGCGAGGGACGCGTTTCGCTCCCCGAGGCGGGCCCACTGCTTGTGAGCGGGAGAACGCTTGGCGATGTTCAGATGACCGTGCAGCAGGCGTTGCGCTCGCAATTCCGCGACACCTCCGCGGATGTTTCCCTCTCAAGGTTGCGCACGATTCGCGTGTACGTTGTCGGAGAAGTTCTTGAACCCGGCGCCTACGATATCAGTTCACTCTCGACGCCGCTGAACGCCCTGGTAGCGGCTGGCGGGATCACGCCACGCGGCTCGCTGCGATCGCTCAAGCACTTTCGCGGAAACAAGTTGATCGAGGTCGTGGATGCGTACGACTTGCTGCTTCGCGGCGTGGGGACCGATGAGAAACGCCTGGAGAACGGAGATTCGCTGCTTGTGCCTCCCGCTGGCGCGCAAATCACGATCGAAGGGATGGTCCGCCGGCCGGCAATCTACGAATTGTCGGGTGAGACAACGCTGGAAGATGCGTTGGAGCTTGCTGGGGGAGTCCTTCCCGCGGCTGCGCTGCAACATGTTGAGGTCGAGCGCCTGGTTGCGCATCAGAAGCGCACCATGTTCAGTCTCGATTTGTCGCCGGAGGACGGCGCCGACGCAGTGACGCCAAAATTGAGCAATTTTGAGGTGCAGGATGGCGACCGCGTTCATATTTTCCCGATCGCACCTTACAACAATGAGGCGATTTACCTTCAGGGCCATGTGTTGCGGCCGGGCCGCTACTCCTATCGCGAGGGAATGAAGTTTAGCGACCTGATCAGTTCCTACTCGGATTTATTGCCAGAGCCTGCCGGAAACTATGCCGAGATTATCCGTCTGAACCCGCCAGATTTTCGCCCCACAGTGGAGAGTTTCGATCTCACTTCAGCTCTCGCAAATCCGGGAACGGCGCCCAAGCTGATGCCGCTCGATACGGTCCGAATTTTCAGCAGATTTGAATTCGAACCGGCGCCGGATGTCTGGGTCGGCGGAGAAGTAAGGGAACCCGGCTTGTATCCAACTGCCGGACAGGTGAGGCTGCGTGATGCTGTCCATCTTGCCGGGGGAGTGACATCGGACGCGGAACTGGATTCTGCGCAACTCTTTCGAACTCAAAAAGACGGCACGATGAGGATTTTGAGCGTTAACTTGTCGGAAGCGCTTGCTGGAAATGCCGCAGATAACCTTTTGCTGGAGCCGCATGATCGCCTTATCGTTCATCGTAATTCCGCGAAAGTGGACCCGCCTACCGTCTACGTGAAGGGCGAGGTTGCTAAGCCCGGCCGTTACCCGCTGACCTCCAACATGCATGTGGAAGATCTGGTGCGTGTCGCCGGGGGGCTGAAGCGCAGCGCCGATTCACAAAATGCGGTCCTTGCACATCAGGAGGAAGCAACGGCGCACGATTCTCGCGCGTCGAGCATTCCCGTCAACCTCATTGCTGCGATGAACGGCGATCCCGCTGCGAATGAAGCCTTGAGCAATGGAGACGTGCTCACCATACGGCAGGCTTCAGGTTGGGAAAACCTGGGCGCCAGCGTGAAGATTCGAGGCGAAGTCGCTCATCCTGGCACCTACGGCATCCGGCCGGGAGATTCCCTCGCGACAGTGTTGGCAAAGGCGGGCGGCTTCACATCCGAAGCTTACCCATACGGCACAGTGCTGACGCGCATAGAAGTGCGCGAGATCGAATTGAAAACGCACGACGAGTTGGTCGCACGTGTGCAAGCAGAAGCAACGCAACTGAAAGCGCTCCCCGATACTGAGCCAGACCAGAAAAAGGTCAAGCTGGCGGCGATTGCCCAAACCGAAACAACTCTGACACAACTGCAAACCAATTTGCCGGTCGGCCGAGTAGTCATTCAGTCGTCCCAGGGCTTGAAAGCGTTCGAAAAATCTGCAGCGAACACGCCGCTTCGAAAAGGCGACGTGATCGTGGTGCCGAGAAGAGCAAACTACGTGCTCGTGAACGGGCAGGTCTTCAACCCCACGGCCATCGGTTTCGTACCCGGCAGAAGCGCCAAATGGTACCTCGGACAAGCGGGCGGATTGACGCAACTCGCCGATAAGAATGCCGTCTTCGTTGTCCGCGCCAACGGCTCGGTTCTTGCTGCAAAGAACAACTCCACCCTGTGGTCGGGCGATCCGTTGAACGCGGTCCTTCTGCCGGGCGATTCCATCGTTGTGCCGGAGAAGCCGCCAAAGATTGGAGTCCGCGACTGGGCACCCTTGATCCAGTCAGCTCAGGTGCTGACTTCGGTTGCACTCGCGGTCGCTTATATCCATCCATGAGAGAAGCAACCGCAAGGCCATGAGAGGTGTGTGCATGTTGGTTGGGCTCATCTTTACAAGTGTGACGCTGACCTCGTTGCCGTTGCTTTGCCCCGGTTCGAGAAACAATCTCGTCGCTTCCGTTGAGCTTGGATTTCTTCCGCTGTGGGGCCGCCATCAGAACGCTTCCACCGCCGGTCATACCACAATCGTCGATCCGGCCTCACAGGAGGCGTCCCGATGAGCTCGACGGCGGCCAAGATCTCTCCGGAAGTCCTTCGTGACGTGGAACTCGATCAACTGTTGGAGCGGCGACTCCACCAGGATCAGCAACAGAACCGCGAACGCCGAATCCAGCGCGCGGGATACTTATGGTCTCGCAGGAAGACCCTGGCCAAATTTGCGGCGTGGGGCGTTGTTGCATCCGTATTGATTGCTGTGCTCATTCCTTCGCAATTTGCGTCTACGACGCGCCTGATGCCACCCGACTCGGCCCAGGGACAAGGACTGGCCATGTTTGCCGCCGCCGCAGGAAGACTCGGAGGAAACCTTGCCTCGATTGGGAATGAACTGCTTGGATTGAAAACATCCGACGAACTATTTGCTGGAGTTCTTTTGAGCCGGACCGTCCAGGATGACCTAATCACCAAATTTGATCTGCGAAAGGTCTACCGTCAGCGGCGCTGGGCGGATGCGCGAAAGGAGCTAACTCACAATACCGACATTGGTATTGATCGAAAGAGCGGCATCCTGACGATTCAGGTGACCGATAACGACCCACGGCGAGCCTCCGCCATGGCCCAGGAATATGTGGCGCAGTTGAATTACGTGGTCACGGAACTCAACACGTCCTCCGCTCATCGTGAGCGTGTATTCCTTGAGGAGCGCCTTACGGAGGTGAAACAGGAGCTGGAAGCCTCAGAGAAGGAGTTTAGCCAATTCGCCAGCAAGAATGGCGCGATTGATATCAAGGAGCAGGGCAAGGCGATGGTGGAGGCTGCGGCGCTGCTGGAAGGGCAATTGATCGCCGCTCGAACGGAACTGCAGGGACTCCGCCAGATTTTCACGGACAACAACGTGCGTGTTCGATCCGCGCAGGCGCGCGTGAACGAGTTGGAGCTTCAAATCCGCAAGATGGGGGGCACGGCCACCGCGGCGGAGAACGCCGCCTCGCCCGACAGCGCAGTTTATCCTTCGATTCGCAAACTCCCCTTGCTCGGCGTCACTTATGCGGACTTATTCCGTCACACCAAGGTGGAAGAGGCGGTGTTTGAGACGCTCACCCAACAGTACGAATTGGCCAAAGTTCAAGAGGCCAAGGAAGTCCCGAGCGTAAAAGTGCTTGATCCGGCCGATGTTCCCGAGAAGAAAGTCTTTCCGCCGCGAACTCTCCTGGTGCTGACAGGCACTTTCCTTGCGCTCGGTTTAGGGGTGCTTTGGGTTCTGCTTTCCGACCGATGGGCGAAAACCGATCCGCAAGATCCGGGAAAACTCCTTGTGCTGGAGGTGGTGAGTAGCGTGAAGCCTCAATTGGCGTACGTGACGCAACAGCGTTCCGCACTCACCGACCGCACAAAAAGCTTTCTGGATCGATTCGGTGGCGAGGTGACTTCCGCGGAAACGAAGCAAGAGCAGTGAAGCAGTTTGAGAATCTAAGCGTGTGGCAGTACCTGGATTTTCAGGTCACGCAAAATCTTGGAGTATCGGAGACTCGATTTGATTGTCACCTTCAGTGTCCTAGCCCTTCTCGTGGCGACGCTCCTCGGAATCTTGGGTCACAACTCACCCTTGATTCTTGTTGCGGCGGGCATATCCCTTTTGGGCGGGACGATTTTGGTGACACGCCGCACTGCCTCGCAACGCCTGGGAACAACTCGCACGCTGTGCGTGCTTTTTTTTTCGCTGGCCGTGATGCACATCTTGTTCGGTTTTTTGGTGGCTGGCCTAACGACCGAGCACACCTCCATCCTCTCCAATGAGGAAATCTTTTTTTCAAAGTCCATGTTGATCAATAGCATTGGGCTATTCGCCGGGGCATTGGGTTATTGCTGCAGTGTGGGCGGCCGGAACTCCGAATTAATTCCGGGAATCCCGGAGCTGGTGGACAAGCGGATCGCAGGGAGATTGTTCCGCCTGCTGCTGATTCTGGGCTCTGCGGCCATGTTCTTTGCCTATTGGAAACTGGGTTTTTTCAACTACATCTACGAACCAGCCAAGTGGCCGTTCATGCGGTATATCACCAGTGACACTTTGGGCGGATCCGCGGCCGAAGAATGGCTTGTGAACCGCGCGATGGACCTCATCAGCGTGTCGCTTCCGTTCATTCTCTTTTGCTCGGTGAAGCGGCGAAGCCTATCCGGCATTTTGTTGTCCATCCTCGGCTATCTGGCACTTTTACTTCCGTTGCGGCGCGCCAATCTTCTCGCCGTCCCGCTCACATTTCTGATTTTGCAGGCAATCGATCGCCAGAACGTCTATCGCGTCACCCGCAAGGTGCTTGCCTGCGCCGCAGTTTTATACATTGTCTCCCAATGCATTTTTTTGTTTGGAATCTTTGAGGGCGATGTCACTCCGCGGCAGGTCTTGACAGTCGCCAGCACGGCTCTCCCCGAGGTTCGCGACCTGGGGTGGACGATTTCGTTGCTCGACGGCGAAACTCTAAACGGTGTCAGTTTTGTCCAGGCGTTGATTCCTTTGCCCAGCATCGGCAGTGATTGGAGCAAGTCGCACAGCCTGCGTGCCATCAGCACAAAACTGATTGGCATGGATGAAAACGGGGAAACGGGTGGACTTCGCCTGACGATTTTCGGCGAAGGATATATCAACTTCGGATATTTCGGGGCAATTGGAGCGGGTTTCCTTTGGGGTATGGCGGTCGGGTGGTGCGAAAACTTATTACAGGCCACGGGGAAACATCGCACCGATTTTGCGAATTACGCCGCGGTGATTTGTTTCGTATGGATTTGTTTTCTGGTCTACCTCGCTGGGACGCAAGCTGCAGCAACAGTGAAAGTAGGCAGTCTTTTGGTGCTCGGAGTCGCCTGGGCCAGCAAGTATCGTCCCAAACTGCCGCAGCCGGGTTTGGTATCGGCAGTAGGAGGGGGCGAGCAACAGCCGGCGTCAATTTGATTACCGAGCAGAGGAAAAGCCGGCGAAATTTGCGATGAGAACTGTTATCCAAAACCTTGTGAGCGTCTTGGGCGGTGAAGCTGCTGTTCGTGCGGCGAATTTCGCTGCGGCGCTTTTCATCGCTCGCGACTTCGGTGGATTCGCACTGGGGGCGTACGCTGCGTGCCTTGCAGTTGTCACGGTTGTGGTGATGATTGCCGACAATGGGTTGCAAACGTTTGTCATCACCGAATTAACCGGCAGGCCCTCCGAACGCGAGTCGATCATAGGCCAGATTTATCTCTACAAAACAATACTCATGGTTGCCGCAATTGTTCTGCTGGCTGCAATTGCCGGCTCGCTGAATTTGTCCACTTTCTTATGGGGTATCGGAATCTGGGTTACTGCCCGCACGGTGCTGCAGGCCTATGCACAGCTTCAAATGGCGATTCTAAAATCCTTGTCAAAGACAAGCGTCATTGGCCTGATCCAGTTAATTCACAGCGTGTTTCTCTTCTCAGGGATCGGTGTGGCACTGAAGCACCACTGGGGAATATTCGCGCTGCTTGCGTGGTTCACGGCTGGGCAGTTTTCCGAGCTCGCCCTCGCAGTAGCAATACTGTTCCGCGCTGGTCTCCGGCCGAGGTGGGTCGCCACGTCACAATTTTGCATCTCGATGCGAAAATCAGCCCCATTTGGAATAACTTCAGCGCTCGCTAACCTAATCGTCCGCTCGGACACGGTGGTGCTCTCCACACTCGTGCCATTGTCCGTGCTCGGCACTTTTTCTGCACCAAATTCCATTCTTCTGATTGTTTATGTTGCCGCGTGGTTGATGGGCAGCGTTCTCTTGCCGGAAATGGTGCGCTTGTCATCCAACGTCGAAGACTTAAAACATTACGTAAAGGAGTGGGCCAGACTTCTTGCGTTTACCTCCACTCCGATGGCCATTCTTGCATGCCTTGCAGCTCCCAGACTCATCCCGCTTCTTTTTGGGCCTGTTTTTGACCGAAGCGGAGCGCTCGCCTCTGTCATGGCACTGGCTTGCCCGTTCATCCTGCTCAATTCCGTTTACACAAACTTTGCCATTGCCATGAACAAGCGCGCTGTTTTTACCTACTTGTTCGCTGGAACGGCGGTCCTCGCGGTCGGTTTGAATTTCGTGCTTGGGCGCGCGTTTGGGCCGATGGGAATAGCAACTGCAATCGTCATCCGTGAAATGAGCCAATTGACTGGATTTTGGATTTTGCTGTCACCTAAGTCGTCGCAGGCCAAGCAAGCGGAAGCTCCGATCTCTCCCATAAGGGAAGCTCGTGCTGCGGAGAAGGCCAACCTTTGGAGTTCATTGATATGACAAAAACTGTTGCTATCGACGCGCGTTGGCTGGTCGGAGGGATTGGTGCGTATACGGAGAAGCTCTTGCTTGGACTGGGCAAAAGCACGAACGGCGTGGAGTTTCACGCCATCGCCAGACGGGCGGACGCAGCGCGGGTGAAGGAGTTGTGCTCAAGTGTGACCGTCGTTGATGTGCCCATTTACACGGCGATGGAACAAGTTTTGATTCCACGCGCGGCACGGCAATGCGACCTGTTGCATGTCCCGCATTTCAACATTCCTCTCCTGTATGGGCGGCCCTTGATGGTTTCGATTATGGATGTGATCCACCTCCGCTTTCCAAAATACCGGAATTCTCTGAAATCTTTTTTGTACGGTCGCCCCATGCTGCAGGCCGCAGCGCGCCGGGCGGATCACATCGTTACGGTCTCGAACTACTCAAAGACTCAGATTATGGAAACCCTCGGTGCTCCCGAATCCAAAATTTCCGTAATCCACTGCGGTGTCGGTGCCCAGTTCCATCGATACACGGCGCATCAAGGATCCCGATCCGCCGCTGAAATCCTCGGTATCCACCGGCCTTATCTGCTCTATGTCGGGAATTTGAAGCTGCACAAGAACGTCGTCACGCTGCTGCGCGCGTTTGCCCACCTTAGAAACGACGGCAAGATCCCCCACTCGCTGTTGATCGTGGGAGACGATGCCCGTTGGAAACACTCAATTGTAGAGGAATGCGCGCGACTCGGCATCCGCGACTCCACGGTTATCGTTCCTTATGTTGTGCCCGAGCTGCTGCCCAAAATTTATGCTGGCGCGGATCTTCTGGTGATGCCATCCACGATTGAGGGATTCGGTTTGCCGGTTCTCGAGGCCATGGCTTGTGGCACGCCTGTTCTGTCTTCCAACGCCGCCAGCCTTCCGGAAGTGGCGGGCGATGCGGCTCTGTACTTTGATCCGGCAAGCCACGAAGAACTTGCCTTACAGGTTCTTCGCATTTTGCAATCGAGCGACTTGCGCGAGTCGCTTCGCGATTTGGGGTTGCAGCGGGTCGAAAAGTTTAGTTGGCAGGAGTCTAATCGGAAACACATGGAAATCTACAGCCAGTTGCTGGGCCTGAATTGATGAGGATTCGAGCCACACGACGAGATATCTCACGCTCGCTCGACTCTCCACGCTTCCTCAGACTTGGAGATTTGTCGATGAGAAGGGGCCGCGATTCGCGGGAAGTCTCAGCCGAATCATGGGAGAAGTTTGCCCAGGACGATCCATACACCTACATCCTCACCAGCCTGGAGTCGAATGATCCGGGTGAATTCTGGCCGAGCGGTGAACGAAGGGTGCAGCAGGAGTTGCTCCCATTACTCGGGAGACGCCGGATTAGTCGGGGCGTCGCGATGGAGCTTGGGTGCGGCGTTGGAAGACTGATCTTTCCACTCTCCACTCATTTTCGGGAAGGGGTGGGCACCGACATCGCGGAATCCATGATTCAGCGCGCTCAGCGTTTCGCAGCTGACAATGGCGTTGGCAACGTCAATTTGCTTACCATCGCGGGCCCGGAAGACCTGCTCCACCGGGCAGGGAATTACTCGGGGAGGATTGATTTTCTCTACTCGCTGCTGGTCTTCCAGCATATTCCTGATTTGGCGATGATCGAAGGATACCTGCACGTAATCGGGATACTACTGGCAGAAGGCGAAATCGCATATCTCCAGTTTGATGCGCGTCCCGAAAATTTTGCCTACCACATCAAGACTCGTATGCCGGATTTTCTGCTTCCGCGATTCTGGCGAACCGGAATCCGGCCCATTCGCAGATACCCCCAAAAGATTGAAATAGGAATCCGTAACGCAGGACTGGAAATTGCCGGAGAGTTGACGCCGCTCACGTCATATCACCGCTACATCCTCAGAAAAGCGGGGAGGTCTTCGGTTTCCCATGAGTAAGTCGCTCCAATACGGGGTTGTCGCCAAATCGGGGACCGTTGCGCGGCTGGGAATAGCTTCCCTGGAGAGATTGCGGATTGCCATCGTTCACTACTGGTTTGTCAATCGCAGGGGTGGTGAGCGCGTGGTGGAGACAATGGCGAAAATGTTTCCGGAGGCTGACCTCTTCTCACTGGTAGTTGATTTCGAAAAACTTCACCCCACTCTGCGCGAACGCGCCATCCAGACTTCTTTCTTGCAAAAGGTCCCGGGCGGCAGGCGATGGCACCGTCACATGCTGCCTTTCTATCCGTTGGCGTTGGAGCAATTTGATCTCAGCGGCTACGATCTCGTGCTCAGCTCGGAGTCCGGCCCCGCGAAAGGCGTGCTCACCAACTCCCGGACCTGTCACGTTTGCTATTGCCACAGCCCGATGAGGTATTTGTGGGATTTTTACCAAAATTACAAGAACGGCCGCAGCCTCGGCATATTGTCTCGCCCGGTGTTTTTGTTGGCTTCCCACTATTTGCGGATGTGGGATGCGGCCTCAGCGCAACGAGTGGATTATTTCATTGCCAATTCACAAACTGTCGCTGCGCGTATCCGTAAGCACTACCGCCGTGAAGCCGCCATCATCCACCCGCCGGTCGACGTACACGCGGGCTACCTCGCCAATTCGATCGAAGACTATTATCTGTTCGCTGGCCAACTTGTCGATTACAAGCGCGCGGATATTGCGATCGAGGCGTGCAACCGCCTGGGCCGCCGCCTCCATGTCGTTGGAGAAGGCGAGCAGTATCGGGCGCTGCGCCGGCTTGCTGGTCGGTCGATTACCTTCTGCGGCCCGCTGTCCGAAAATAAGCTTCACGAACAATACGCCCATTGCCGTGCGCTGCTGTTTCCCGGGGAGGAAGATTTTGGAATGGTGCCGGTGGAAGCGATGTCGTTCGGCAGGCCTGTGATTGCTTACGGGCGTGGTGGTGTTACAGAGACGGTAAGGGGATTTTCTCTCAAGGACTCAACCGCGGCAGCAACGTCCTCGGGATTGTTCTTCGAGGAACAGACGGCCGATTCGCTCACGGAAGCGATGCTCACGTTCGAAAAGGTACAAAGCCAATTTTCGCCTTTTTGGATCAAGCAGAGCGTGGAACGTTTCGACGAATCCCATTTCACGGCCACGCTAGGAGCGTATCTTGCCGAGAGAGTTCGGGAATTCCAGGCGAATGAGATGCCCGCATGATTTACGGCCAACTCAAGCGCGCGCAGTTTGTTCTCACCATGCTGGTATTTTTCGTGCCGCTGGTCTCTTTCTCGGTTGCGGCTTTTCTGCGCTTTGGCACGCATCTCCTGCCCCGCTACTCAGCGGACGTGGATCCTGGACCCTATTTTGGCCTGCTCCTATTGACAACCATATTTTGGGCCGTGAGCGCCGAGCATTACGGCCTGACACTTCTCGAGGACCATCTTCAGGCGCAGTCGAAAACGCGTCGTATTTTCCTTGCGTGCCTCTCCACCTATCTGGCGGTACTCTCCACGACTTTTTTCTATCGGGAAATCACCTTTTCGCGCATGTTCATCTGGATCAACAGTATGAACATCGCACTGCTGGCGGTGTTTGTCCCAAAACTCTTCCGGGAATTCCTGAACCAGAGCGCTGCTTCTCCGGCTTCTTCCGTGCACTTTCTGGTCGTCGGCGCAGACGATTTTGCAGGGCGCATCGCCGCATCGCTTCTCTCGAGCAGCGTCGCTTCCTGCGGTATCAAAGGGCACATCCGGCTTCCCGGTCAGACCGTAGCCGTCAAAAACCGGCCCGTATTTGAGCTCACCGAAGTGGAAAAACTGGCCGTCGGAAATGGTTTCACGGACTTGATTCTGGCCATCCCGCCGGATCGCCTTGCGAACCTGCCCGCCCTTCGCCGGCAGCTCGCACCGCTTTGCGTACCGATGCGGCTGGTGCTGAACTTCGGTGAACCAGTAGAGCCGGGCCAAAGTCTATTTCGTCTAGGCAACCTATTGATGCTCGATCTGCAGACCACACATGCGGAATCGGCGATCTATGTGATTCTCAAACGAGCCTTCGACCTGGTGTTCTCGACGGTCGTACTCGTAGCAACTGCGCCGGTCTTCCTGCTGATTGCCTTGGTGGTGCGCGTCACTTCTCCGGGGCCGGTCATCTTTGCACAGGATCGCGTAGGCTTGAATGGAGCGCTGTTCCGTATGTACAAATTTCGAACTATGCTGATAACCCCGGTGAATGATAGCGACTCGCGCTGGACCGTGAAGAACGATCCGAGGTGCACTCCGTTTGGCAGGATTCTCCGGCGGACCGGTCTCGATGAATTGCCGCAATTTTTCAATGTGCTCAAGGGAGACATGAGCGTGGTCGGCCCCCGCCCCGAACGCCCCGTCTTGGTCCAGCGATTCATGCAGTCTGTGGGCAACTACAACACGCGTCACTACCTGAAAGTGGGAATCACGGGGTGGGCCCAGGTGAACGGCTGGCGAGGGGATACTTCCATCGAAAAACGGGTTGAGTACGATCTTTATTACGTACGTCACTGGACGCTGGCATTCGATCTCTGGATCGTCCTGATGACCTTTTTCCGCGGATTTTCCAATAAAAACGCGTACTGAACCTGCGCTGTCCCTTCGGCCAGCCTCCATTCGCGACAAAAAGTTTGCTCGGCTATGACTTGCCTGTGACAATTCAAAATTCGCTTCCCCGTAGAGTAAGGACTCGACCAGAAGGGCCGCCTAATCTTTATCAACTGCGCGGAAGATGGGAGTGGGTAACTCTTCTGGTCGAACTTGAAAGGAAGTAGCTGCCATCCATCCCAATCGATTCAAGGCAAAATAAGGCAACGGCAGAGACTCATTCACTCAAAATCTTGCTCTCGGGCACACCAAAGCCACACGGTAAGTTCGCCGCTCGTGGCGGGCCATCTCTGCGGAGAAATATTCAGATTGGTTGAGAGGCTTGCGGCGTGGCCTTGATCCCCGTTAGCTGCTCCTCGAGGGCGCCCCGATCCAGTTCGTTTTCCCAGCGAGCCACCACCACCGTGGCGACAGCGTTTCCAATCATGTTTACAGCCGCGCGGCACATGCTGAGGAACCGATCGATGCCCAGGATCAGCGCCATTCCCGCGACAGGGATGGTCGGAATCACCATCATTGTCGCAACCAGGGCGATAAAGGCGGCGCCCTGCACGCCGCTGGCACCTTTGGAAGTAAGCAGCGCGACGCCGAGGATCGTGAACTGCTGGATCAGCGTCAAATGTGTGTCCGTCGCCTGGGCAACGAACAGCGCGGCGAGTGTCATATAGAGACTCGTTCCGTCCGCATTGAAAGTGTAACCGGTTGGGACCACCAGGCCGACGAGGGCTTTCGAGCAGCCCAGCCTCTGGAGCTTGGCCATTAGATTCGGCAGCGCGGGCTCGGAGGAACTGGTGGCCAGCACCAGAAGAATTTCTTCACGAATGAACCAGAGGAATTTCAGAATTCCAAATCCCGCAATGCGCGCGATGAGTCCAAGCACCACAAGCACGAAAAAGAGGGACGTGAGGTAAAGCGTGGCAATCAGTTTCACAAGCGGGCCCAGCGAGGCCAGCCCGTACTTTCCAATGGTGAACGCCATTGCGCCAAAGGCGCCAATCGGGGCGAAGCGCATCAGGATCGCCACAACGCCGAAGACCGCGCGCGTGAGACTGTCCATGACGTCGAGAAGGGGCTTGCATCGCGGCCCGGCAATTGACAGCGCGAATCCGAACAGCACCGAAACCAGCAGCACCTGCAGAATGTCTCCACGGCTGAACGCATCAACAATAGTGTTTGGAATGATGTGGACGAGAAAGTCGGTGATGTTCTGCGCTTTTGCCTGGCCCGCGTATTCAGCAACGGCGCGGGCGTCCAGCGTTTTCGGGTCGACATTGAATCCGCTGCCGGGATGTGCAAGATTGCCGACCAGCAGTCCGATCAGCAAGGCCATCGTGGAGACGAGTTCGAAATAAAGAAGCGCCTTGCCGCCCACACGTCCGACCTTTTTCATGTCCTCCATTCCGGCGATCCCGGTCACGAGAGTACAGAAGATGACCAGGGTAATGATCATGGTGATCATCCGGATAAAGACGTCGCCCAGTGGCTTCATGGCAACGGCCATGGTGGGATTCACATAACCGAGAATGACAGCAACGGCGACGCCGGCCAGCACTTGAAATGAGAGGCCCGTGTAGAAAGGCTTCTTGCGCTGCGGCAAAGTTGCTTCATTCGTGGTGTCGGGTTCGACCGGCATTGGTTTGACTAGCTCCTTTGAAGCACAGGCCTCAGTTCGCGGACGTCCTTCAAGTTCTCAAGCGCAAGCAGTTTGTCCAGGAGAGCAGTGCAGACTGCCGAACCAAGGACCGGGGCGATGAGGTCACGGGCCTTCTCCACAACTTCCTCACGGGTCATCGGATTATCCGCCGTGCCACGAACGTCGCGAACCCACTCGGAGAGTTGCGTTCCGTCTTTCAAGGTCAGCTCTACGATGGCTTCGCGTCGCGGGCGGCGGGCGTCAATGCGAGGATCGGCGACCACCTCGACCTTGGCGCGGACCCGCAAAACAGCGAGATCCTTCATGCGCGCCTTGTCGTGAACAGTCTGAAATGTGACCGCTTTGTCGAGGAGCATGACGGCAACCATATGTTCCATGCAGATGTCGGGGATGTCGCGGTTGCTTACCGTGTTGGCTTCATCGGTGGCGACACGAACCACCACTTTCTGTACATCGTCGGCCGTAAACGATCGCTGCTTGAAGAAAATCACCAGGGCGTCTAGCGGGGCCTGAATCGGCGAGCCAACGGTCCATTTCTTGATGTTGGTGCGGGCGATTTCATATCGTTCTCCCAGTTTGTCCACAAGCAGCAACGGATCGGCTTTGATAGCGCCGTTTTCGCGAGGGGCGAGAGCTTCGTAAAAATTGTCCGAACCGGAGAAAATGTCTTCGACGCCGCTCCAACCCGAGCGGATCAAAGAAGCCGTCAGAACCGCGACGCCCGCCGGTTTTCCCGCAAAGAGGAATGCCTTCTCCATGTGCTCCGCGTCGCGTGACCATGCGCCGATTCCCGACGTTTGCTGCGCGGTATAGTCGAGCATCAAGCGCATTTGTTCCGCGCTCAAGCTTGCGGCACATCCTGCTGCGGCTCCCGCGCAGAAACATGCAGCCGTGCCGTGCGTGCTGCGGTGCGTTGCCGCCTGGTAGCCGGGTCCGCCGAGGCTCATGGACACCCGCGTGCCAATGTCGTAACCGAGAGTGACCGCCCGTATAAAATGCGTCCCGCTGATGGCGTACTGTTCACCGGAAGCAAATCCTGCGGGAACTGTTGAAACGCCAGGATGCGAGCGCGAAGGGCCGTGCGAATCGTCGGTTTCGTCCGAATGCGCGAGCACGCCGTTCGCAAATGCGGCCTCAATTGGACCGCACACAATCTTGGACGCAACGACGGTGGCGATTTCTTTACCACCATACGCGCGTGCAAATTCCAGCGCAGCTCGGCCAGGAGGCAGTCCGGAACCCGAAATCATCGCGGCAAACGTGTCTAAAATGTGCTGCTTTGCTTTCTCAATCACTTCTTCGGGAAGCGCACGCAAGCTCGCGGCGCTCATGTATGCGCTAAGTTGCTGCATGATTGGGCTTACCGCGTTTGATGGCTGGTCAGGACGAAAAAACGCGGCCGCCTTTATGAAACTTGGAGTGAAAGCCGCGACGGCGCCGGACAGGCCTCCCAACTTGATTACTCGACGGCGGGAAATTCTTCCCGACCTATTCTTGAATTTTTCATTTTCAGACGAATTACTCATCCCTGCTCCCTCTCAAATCAACCACACTTGTTACTCGACCATTGCCTTCATTACTCGAAACAGTTCATTTTTTGCCTCAAAACCGATTCCGGGAATCTCCGGAAGCCGCACATAGCTGTCTTCCACAGGAAGTCCATCCGCGAATCCCCCAAACGGCTGGAAGATTCCCGGATAGGATTCGTTCCCGCCCAGTCCCAATCCCGCGGCAATGTTTAGAGACATCTGGTGGCCACCATGTGGAATGCAGCGCCGCGCCGGCCATCCGTGCTCGTGCAACATCTCCAGAATGCGCAGATACTCCACCAGGCCGTAGCTGAGTGCGCAGTCGAACTGCAGAACATCTCGATCCGCCCGGAGTCCGCCGTATCGGATCAAATTGCGCGCGTCCTGCACCGAAAACAGATTTTCGCCCGTTGCCAGTGGCGCGTCGTAGAAAGGTGCAAGCCGCGCCAGAAGGTCGTAATCCAACGGATCGCCCGGCTCCTCATACCAGCGCAGCCCAAGTGGAGCAAGAGCTTGCGCGTATGCAATCGCCGTCTGCACGTCGAAGCGGCCGTTGGCATCCACGGCGAGTTGATCGGGAGTCTTCAAAATGCCCAGGACGGCTTCAATGCGTTGCAGGTCTTCCGATAGAGAAGCCCCGCCAATTTTCATTTTCACAACGGAGTAGCCGAGATCGAGATAGCCCGCCATCTCATCGCGGAGCCCGTTCAAATCTTTGCCCGGATAGTAGTAGCCACCGGCCGCATAAACGAAAACTTTGTTGTCCGTGACTCCACCGCGATACCGGTCCGCAAGAAGGCGGAACAGCGGGACGCGCGCAATTTTAGCGGTCGCGTCCCAGACGGCCATATCGAGAACTCCAACTGCAACCGACCGCTCACCGTGGCCGCCGGGCTTCTCGTTGCGCATCAGAATGTCCCAGACGCGAGCGGGATCAAGGTTGTCACCAGCGTCGTTCAGCAGAGCTTGAGCATCCGCCGCACGAAGGCGCGGGATGAAGCGGTCGCGCAAGAGGCCGCTCGGTGCGTAACGTCCGTTGGAATTAAATCCGAAGCCGACCACGGGCTTGCCGTCACGAATCACATCGGTGATGAGGGCAAGGACACTGACCGTCATCTGGCTGAAATCAATGAACGCGTTGCGGATAGGCGATTTGATCGGCACCACCGTTTCGCGAATGTCGACAATTCTCACGAGTTCACCTGTCGCTTGTAGCGGCGTCGAGTCATGAAAGTTGGAGCAGGGGCCGCAGTTCGCGAATGTCGGAAACGCTTTCGAGAGCGAAAATTTTCTGAAGCAGCGCTGAACATTTCTGTGGGCCGAGGACGGGTGTGATCAGGTCGCGAGCTTTGGCGAGGATTTCGTCGCGGGTCATCGGATTTTCGGGGGTGCCACGCACGTTGTCTACACGCTGGCGAATGTGCGTGCCGTCCGCCAGCGTTACTTCCACGATTGCGACACGAAGCGGCATGAGGCGTTCAAGTTCCGCGTCGGGTATCAGGTTAATCTTGGCGCGTTCCCGCAGAACCGCTGGGTCTTTCATTTTCGAGAGGTCGTGCGCCGAAGCGAAGCTGGCTGTCTTATCCAGCAGAGCAACGGCCATCATATGCTGCACGCAGATGTCCGGAATCTCCCGGTTGTTGACGATAGCGGCTTCATCGGTGGCCAGGCGGACGTCCACCTGTTTGACTTCCGCTGCCTCAAAAGGCCGTTGTTTGCGCAAAAGTTCGAGGGCATCGAGAGCCGCCTGGATTGGCGAGCCGACCGGCCATTTTTTAATATTTGTTCGTGCAACCTCGTAACGCACGCCCAGTTTGTCCAGTAATCCCGAAGGATCAGCTTTCGGGTTATAGGCCTGGAAGAAGTTGTCTTTTCCTGAAAATACATCGTCAACGCCTGTCCACCCGGATTGCACGAGCAGAGCAGAAGTAACACCGTTCCGAGCTGTCATTCCACCAAAGTGAAAGGCTTTTTGGATGTGCTCGGTGTCGCGATTCCAGGAACCGAGACCCGAAGATTGGTGCGACGTGTATCCCAGCATCCACCGCATCTGTTGCGCGTTGAGTCCTGCGGCACAACTTGCTGCTGCTGCCGCGCCGAACAGTGGGGCGATACTGTGTGTGCTCCAGTGGCTCTCGGCTTCGAATTGCTGGCCGCCCAGCGTCATCGTGACGCGAGGGCCGATGTCATAGCCGAGCGTGACCGCGCGAAGGAAGTGTGTGCCGCTAATGTGAAACTGTTCTCCGGTGGCCAGAGCGGCCGGGACCACGGCACAACCGGGGTGCGATTGTGAAGGCGCATGAGAATCGTCGGTTTCGTCTGAGTGAGCGAGCACGCCATTGGTCATCGCAGCTTCTATCGCCCCGCGCGACAACTTGGAAGCGACCACGGTGCAGGTTTCGTCGCTGCCATATTGCTGGGCAAACTCCAGCGCGCGCTTGCCCGGCAGCAAAGCCGAGCCGGAAATCATCGCCGCCAGCGTGTCCAGGATGTGGTGCTTTGCCTTTTCGGTGATTTCATCGGGCAGGGGATGATTGGCCGCTTCGCTCATATAGGTGCTGAGCGGATTCATTACCGCGCCAGCGGGTTTCGCGGCCTTGTCTTGTCCCGCCGTATTCAGTGCAAATGCAGATGGGGAAGGGAATGCCGCGGCGCCGATTGTCAATCCCGCCATTTCCAGAACATTGCGGCGCGAGAGCTTTTGAGGTTTGCGACCGATGTTTTCGTTACGATCTGATTTCATGTGAGTCGGCAAACTCGCTCCCCGATCGTTCAGCATATCTTTATGAATTCCGTAAACATCTTGTTAACTAGCGCTGACCTGCCTGGCGATCGCTTCACCCAACTCCTGCGTCGAGGAGTTGCCACCGATATCCGGCGTGCGAACTTTTGATTTGGCGAGAGTCACAGCGATTGCTTGTTCGACGGAATCGGCAGCATCGTTGGCCCCGAAATGCCGCAGCATCATTGCGCCCGACCAGATCTGTCCAATGGGATTTGCGATTCCTTTGCCCGCAATATCCGGCGCGGAACCGTGAACCGGTTCAAACATCGAGGGAAATTCCTTTTCGGGATTGAGATTCGCCGAAGGGGCAATTCCGATGGAACCCACAACCGCCGGACCGAGATCGGACAAAATGTCGCCGAAAAGATTGGAACCAACTACCACATCGAACCAATCTGGATGACGGACGAAGTGCGCGGAAAGAATGTCGATGTGATACTGGTCCGTTCGAATGTCCGGATATTTCGCCGCCATTTCGTGGAAGCACTCATCCCAAAACGGCATGGTGTGGATAATACCGTTTGATTTCGTGGCCGAAGTCACGTGCTTGTTTCGCCCACGCCCGAGTTCAAACGCGAATCGCAGCACACGATTGACACCTCGACGCGTAAACACCGCCTGCTGTACCGCCATCTCGTCGTCTGTACCCTGGTAAATCCGCCCGCCGATATTCGAATACTCGCCCTCGTTATTTTCGCGGACGATCGTGAAATCGATTTCCCCGGGCTTCCAGTTTTTCAAGGGCGAATCGATGCCCTCGAAAAGACGCACGGGACGAAGATTGACGTACTGCCGGAAAGTTCGCCGGATGGGGATCAAAAGCCCCCAAAGCGAAACGTGATCCGGAACGCTCGGGTAGCCCACCGCACCCAGGAAGATGGCGTCGAATGGCTGCAGTTGCTCCAAGCCGTCGGCCGGCATCATCTTTCCCGTTCGTGCGTATGTTTCGCAGCTCCAGTCGAAGGCCCGCCAGTTGAACCCAAAGCCGAAGCGTTTTCCCGCGGCTTCCAGCACCCGGACGCCTTCGGGAACGACTTCTTTCCCAATTCCGTCGCCTGCAATCACCGCAATATTGAACATTTTCATCGGTAGCTTTTCACCCCGCGTTCGCGGACAGAAGCGGCGACAGCGCCGACACATCGGCGGCCGTTTCCAGCGTCCGGACAAATGCAATTATTCTTTCAGTCTTCTCCTGCGGCCACTCCACATACTCCGCGCAGCCCCGGAATTTCGTCGCTGCTTCGTCGAACGTCATCGGGTTCGCGGGGCTGCCCTTGCCGAAGGCGGCTCTCCCGGTGATCACGCTGCCGTCTTTCAAGGTGATTTTCAGAATAGAAGTCATTTTGTCGAAGCCTGCTCCTTCCGCCTCCGGGTCTACATAAAAGTTAATCTTCCGCATCATCGCCTGAACGTCGGGGCGGCGCACAACTTTATCGGAAAACTGGCCAAGTCCGGCCTTGCGCTCAAGCAGGAGAATCGCCATGCAGAATTCCATGCTGAACTTTGCCTCAAGCCCGGTCTTGGGATCGTGATGAAGAAGCGTCGTGGTCATATTGTGGTTGGCCCCCACATCCACTTTCTCCACTTGAGACGTTTCTATATTGTTCACCTGAATCAGCCGTGCCAGCTCGGTCATCGCCGGATGGGTCAGAGAGCCAGAAGGATACGGCTTCAGCGAAACGCCTGGCGAAGCAAATGTCCAGGGATTTCCCAAGCGGTCCATTATCGCGGCGGGGTCATACGAACCTCCCGCCGCGTGAAAGAAGCCGCGATCCGCTTCTAGGATCTCGGCCGCTGCGGTCCATCCGAGAGCCACAAGTTCCGCAGAAACGAATCCGCTCTCCGCGGCATGCCCCGCCTGATAGGGTTTGGTCATGG